>OBJA01000727.1_pt1 | contig 26936 bp, 23 predicted proteins | sample 1519751 | NCBI WGS metagenome assembly OBJA01 (sample SAMEA3881238, study PRJEB22517) | soil metagenome | biome: lake sediment; feature: soda lake sediment; material: sediment, water from around vicinity | place: India | collected 2013-12-23 | depth 3 m
ATTGCACTTTTGCTAGTTTTGGGGTTTTTGTTATAACTCTATAAGGTATAAATGCAAATATTTTGTTTCGAGACCTGAACATATTTGTTTTGGTACATGCTATGAAACTGCTTTCAAAGAAATTTTGGTCTATCTGTTACATTTTGACTCGGCTCCCAGAAAAAGTTAAAAATTTTGTCACAGACAGATACTATAAGACAATTAATGAAATACACCGGACAGCATATGTAGGACGTTGTTATATGGATAAAAAGAATATTTCAATAGGAGCAGGAACATATATAAAATCTGGCGAGATATTCGCCGGTGAAGCGTATGTTAGAATTGGACGATATTGTGCTATAGGTAAAAATGTCAGCATAAAAGCTAGAACTCATGATCTGCGACGACCTACAGGTAACGAAAAATGTAGTGGAAATATAAGAAAATATGCAGACATATTTATTGGAAATTACGTGTGGGTTGGTGACAATGTTTTTATTAGAGAAGGAGTGAATATTGGGGATCACGCTGTGATTGCAGCAAACTCTGTAGTGACCAAGGATGTTCAATCCCATGCTATAGTTGGTGGATGCCCAGCCGCTTTTATCCGTTATAATAGTAGTCTTGATCAAGAGAGGTAGCATATTGAGGATATCAAAAACAATTCGTCTATTTCGAAGGTTTAAAAGGAGGGCACCTTCTCTCGTTGTTGACACAATTGATGTAATGCATCGACTAATCAATTTTGGGTGCTCACTTAATTATCCTTACACCTCTTCTGTAGATGGCTATTCTCCTTTCTTTATAATTGGATGTGGTCGTTCCGGAAACACCCTGTTACGTAAGCTTCTATTAGAAAAAGCAACTGTCGTAATTCCACCTGAGATCCCAGGACTTGGTGGAACGATAAGGAAATTTTCTCAGACTGCATCTAAAGATTGGCCTGATGTCGTTGACAGTGTGTTGACGAAATTTCTGAAACTCTCCGATGTAACTATTGAATCTTCAGGTGCAAACGGATTAATTCGATATAATTTGGTTAGTGAATTGGGTATTGATTTCTGTAAGTTGCGAAACCGACTAATTAATTTAAATGGTTGTGACAGATCGCTCGCATCTATAATTTCTTCAATTTATGAAACATATTCAACTAGAATTCATGGTCAGGTTTTGCCTTGGGGAGATAAAACTCCATGGAATGTTTTTCACTATGAGAGGATAAAAAAAGTTTTTCCTAAAGCGAAATACATACACATGCTTCGTGATGGTAGGGCATGTGTCTCATCTTACCTACTATCTTTAGGAAAAGAGAAAAATATTACACTAGCAGATGCTGCACATAGATGGACAGATTCGGTGAATAAGTGTTTAAAAATTCAACGTATAGAGGGAAATAGATTTATTACTGTAAGATATGAAAATCTTGTTGCTGCACCTGATTTAGAACTGAACAGAGTTTTTGATTTTCTATGCTTAGATAGGAAAACTGAAAAAGATTACAAATTAGTGCTTGGTGATGAACATCTTTCTCATCATTCTAATCTAGCAAAGCCAATAAGTTCGCTTTCACTTGATAAGTGGAAAAGGAATCTGTCGGAAAATAATTTGCGAGAAATTAACAAAATCATGAATAAGACTCTCATTAGAGCTGGGTACTCTTGAAATGGTGAGAAAAAATCCATTCATAGTCTATTTACATATCGAAAAAGCTGCTGGATCAACATTACATAATATCTTTTTAAAAAATATATTTGGTTATCACGTCTTTTTACCATATTTATACGATGGGAGCCGTGATAATCAAAATATTTTTTTAACTAAGAATGAATTGGCTAGAATAAAGAAAATGTATCCAATCCTTAAAGGGATAGGTGGGCATTCTATTCGATCGTATGCTAATTATGAGGATGTAGTTAGCAATGTTGCTTATATCACTTTCTTAAGAGATCCTATCAAGAGATTTCTTTCTCACTATTTTTATCAAAAAGAAGTTATGTCTATTGATTGGACTTTAGATAACTTTATTGCGTCAGGGCATTTTAATAATTTTATGTGCAGGAAGATTTGTGGAGAGCCGTGCTCTAATACGGCTATAAACGAAATCAAGTCGAAATATTCTTACGTAGGAATAACTGAAACTTTCGATCTTTGTTTGGTTGAACTTAAATCTAAATTACGAGAGTTAGGATATATAGGAACTTTCAATATCAATTATTTGACAAAAAATGCTAGAAGCAAAAGACATAATTCTAATGAAATCATCAGCAGTTCTAGTGTTAAAGCAGTAAAGGAATCTAACATTGAGGATGTTAAACTGTTTGAATATGTGGTAAATGCTAGAAATAAAAAGGAAAATTCCTTAAATTGTGGTGGTTATGCAAAAGATTGTGTGAGATTTTCGACAGTAGAACTTTTTAATCTTTTTTCAAACAAGTTGGCACGTCACATGTACATCAAATGGTTGGAAAGATTATACCGTAATCAGCATGGCACAGTTTTATAAAGAGGGAAAACTGGCTAGAATTTCCGAATGTCTATTGTAACCACTTTGCAAAATAATCTATGATCACATTGGTTGGCGGTATCCCCGAACCCATCGGTGGCATTACGAACTATCTATATCGTCTTGCTATACACTTTAATAGTCATATTGATCAGATAATTGATCTCTATCCTTCTGCTAACAAATGGATCGTACCTAATGTGCAGTGTAGGGTGCGACCAGCTCATTTTTTTGAAGCCATATTTTGGCTTTTTTTGCTGTTTTATCGGATGAAATCCAAGAAAGTATACTTTAATTTCTCAACGCCTGGTTCGCTACTGCTACTTGGATTGTTACCAAAAAGACGAGACAGTGTTTGGTATCTAACTCTTCATCATGGTGAGTTAGAAATAGCGCTATTAAAGAAAAGCAAATTTGCGAAGTATGTATTCAGAAAGGTAGTCAATCGTTTCAATAGCATCGGCTTCATTAATTCCAATCAAAGAAAATTTTACCTTAGTCATGGTGTACAACAAGATCGACTTAAAAAGATCACAACATATCTTCCGTATGTGCCCAACGATAACAAAAATGATTATATTTCGAATGAATTAAGTGCAGTCCTAGCAAAATATGACAAAATAGTTGTGGCATCCGGATACCCGACGGCGTTATATCGGCACGATTGGGTTCTATCCTATTTCGAGAAAAATGCTTGCTTCGACAGATTTGCGCTAATTCTATGTATTTACGGCGCTGATAGTGAAGGAAGGTTTAGTTCACTCAAGGAGTGGGTAGACCGATTGCCTAATGCTTATCTGATGGAATCACTTTCACCCGGTCAGTTCCAATCTATTCTCGCAAGTTCTGATATCTACGTTCGGCCTACAGAAAAAGATAGCTACGGTGTAGCTGTTGTTGAAGCATTGAATCTTGGGTTAACTGTGCTGGCATCAGATGCTTGTGAGCGGGTCTTAGGAGTACATACGTTTAATCGTTATGATATGGACTATTTTGAAAAATTGTTAACAGATGCTCTTCACAATCGTTTAGAGTCAGGTCCGTATGATCAAAATAATGGCATTTCTTGCATCGCCGACTTTATGGAAGTGAATTGATGAAAAGCTATAAAATTTTGGCATTACTTCACCCAAGGAATTGGCTAGTTTTTTTTATAGCAATTTTATTTTATAGCCCGATCTCGATTAACGCTTTAAATGTAGGTTCAAAACCTATAGATATTGTGTTTTCTGATTTGGTCTGTAGCTTTCTTTGTTTCTTTTATATCGTCAAAATAATATTTTTCAAAACAAACTACAAAGAAATAAGGAATTTTTTAATTATAGTTTACGCATTACTATTCTTTTTTTGTTTAGCTTCACTCGGGTTTATAGAGAAAGGGAATAGTGTTATTTTTTTTTCATTCATTAAATATGTAAAGATTTTCGTTGCTATTATTGCAGGTATGGGACTTGCTCGGTTATGTAGCATTGAGGATTTCTGGAAAATGTCAGTATGGGCTGCTGGAGGAGTTATTTTAATATTGTTATATTCGCAACTTATAATTAAAGGTAACATTTCTCCACGCTGGGGAGAGATGTTTCTAATCTTTAAGGTGTATGGTTTTCCCAACTCTTCAGCTTCGTACCTTATCATACTGTTTATGTACATTATAACTGCATGGATGTTTTATAGAAAATTGATTTATGCGTTCATTGCATCGCTAGCTGCTGCCTTTATGATTTTAAGTCTTTCACGGAGCGCAATAATCGTTTTGATAATTTTCATTGCATTATTTTTTGCTATAGGTACTCCATTAAAGAAGGTTTTAATGACATCACTAGTATTACTTTTTGTTGTAGGCGGCATGTCGCTTGTTATGAAACAATCAGGTTCATTGGAGATCGTGCAAGATGCACTAAAGGGGCGATATGTCAGAACTTTTGAAAGTGATGATATTTCTAGTGGACGATTTGAGATTGCTAGAGAAACAATTGCTTTAGTGTATCAACGACCTTTAACAGGATTTTTTTTCGATAGCTTTGATAATTATCATTACGGCCATTCAACCCCACATAACCAATATTTAGAAGCCTTATTCAAGACGGGAATCATTGGCTTTGTAGTTTATTTTTCAGTTATTATTATTTTTCTCAGATTAATAAGTCATAGAATGAAATCTATTATGGTTACAACAATATCACGATCACTAACTATTGGGCTATTCTGCACATTATTTGCACTCTCTGCTGGTAACTTTACACAACCTAATTTTACTTATTCGCAGACAGGAAATGTAATATTTTTAACAATTGGTTTTTTGGCATATGCGATGCCTAAAAAAGAATCTGATTACCCCTAAAACTCAGCAAGAAGATTTTTGGTGGTAGGACACTATCTGTACTACCAGGTATGTCATTATTTCTCCCAAAAAGAAAGGAGAGAGATCATGCCGAAGAATCAAGTTCAATTTCAAAAAGGCCATAGTTTGACCACATTTAAAGGCACATATCGCACAGAAGAAAAGTGCAGGGAAAAAACTCTTCCAAGTGCGCTGGCCCAAAGGCTATGAATGCCCCAAGTGTGGGCATAACCATTTTACCACGTGTCACTTCGCAATCTCTACCAGTGTGCTCAGAGTCGGCATCAAAGTTCTTTGAGCAGTGGAACCTTGTTCGCAAGTTGGAAGATGCCTCTCTTTGGGTTTTCCTTATTACTCAGTCCAAAGTAAGAATTTCTGCACTCAACCTTCGGCGTCTTCTCAGCATTTCTTTTGACTTGGCCATACGCATGAAGCACAAACTCCAGCATGACATGAATAAAGCTTATGACAGTCTCGTGCTTGGTGGTTTGGTCGAACTGGATGATGCCTCCTATTGGGGCGGCAAACGCAAAGGTGGCAAACGTGGTAGGGGTGCTCCAAGTAAATCACCTGTGCTTGCAGCCGTAAGTCGTAACGAAAAGGATCATCCTATTCATATGCGTCTGAGTAAGGTCAGTTACTTCACCTCGTCTGAAGTAAAACGGTGGTCTCTAAAGCATCTTCATCGTGATTGCGTCGTGATTTCCGACTGCTTCGGCCCATTAAAAGCTATTGATGACACCGTCGCTGTAAACGGATCAATCAACGCTTCAATCTTTTACGACAATCCTGAGAAAAAGATATTCCACTGGGTCATCACCGTGATCGGCAAGGTGTTTGCGAAAACTTGAACTAAGACACAAGAAGAGGCAGGATTCATTTTGATGCTGACGAAAACAATAGCAAAGCCAGAGGTTGTCTATTGGAGGCTGCTTCTATAATTAATTAAGTCCATGTTCCATATTGTAAAAATACTTTTAATTTCTCTTATAATTTCTATTCCGCTATTTTATGATACTAGATTGTGCTTTTCCGAGGGGCTTATAAGAATTGCTCACAAAAATAATGCATATGCCATTATAGTTACTGATGGTAGCAGTAAAGAAACAGCATCAATATTATCAAAATATCTTAATATTACAACTGGAGCGAAATTCCCAGTTGAAAATACTACCATAGGAACCACACCTGTTACCATTTACATCAAGCAAAATAAGGCAACACCAATAACTAATCATTTAGATTTTGCTAAACTTCACAGTTATTCAATCGAGTTTCCAGATGAAAGAACCATTATTATTAGTGGTAATAGTTCGTTGAGTGTTAAATTTGGAGTATATGATTTTTTAGAGAGGTATTTAGGGGTGCGGTGGCTTTTCCCAGGTCGGTTAGGAGAACATCTGCCTTTTAATGAAACTGTGGATATTCCTGCAAAAAATGTTTATGAAATACCAGAATTTTTTTCACGACAATTAAGCGGATTATCTAGTGAAGAAGAAATCACTTGGGCAAACCGGAATCGTATGCACATGAGCATTATTAAATTTCATCACAATTTGCATACTGTTTTGCCTCCAGAAAAATTTTCTTTTAGCAATCCAGAATTTTACCCCGTTATAAATGGAAAAAGATTTATTCCTGGGCAAGGTGCAAGATCTAAATGGCAGCCATGTTTTAGCAATAAAGGTTCCGTGCAAGAAGTTGCCAAAGTTATAAATGATTATTTTTTACATAATCCTGGATCAATATCGTTTTCTCTGGGTGTCAACGACGGTGGTGGCTTTTGCGAGTGTTCCACATGCAAAAATCTTATCGGCAAGAAGGTAAATTTTTTAGGAAATCCTGATCACTCAGAACTTTATTACTATTGGATTAACTCTATAGTTGAAGAAGTTTTAAAAGTATACCCTGATAAATGGTTCGGTTGTTTAGCATACAGCTCAGTGGCATCTCCACCAAGTTTTCCATTACATCCACGTATAATTCCATTTCTTACTTCGGATAGGCTTAAATGGCTTGATATAAACATGGAATCCAAAGAGAAAATGATCAATGAAAGATGGAAAAACAAAGCTGCTGTGTTAGGTTGGTATGATTATATTTATGGTAAGCATTATATATTGCCTAGAATCTACTTTCACAAAATGAGTGATTATTTGAATTACGCATCCAATCACAATGTAAAGTTTATTTATTCTGAGGCTTATCCTAATTGGGGAGAGGGTCCTAAATTATATCTGGCTCTTCGGCTGCAGTGGAATCCTGGCATTGATGTAGATAGTGCTTTAAATGACTGGTATGTTGCTGCAGTTGGTGAAGATGCTGCCAAATATCTCTCTAACTATTTTCAATTTTGGGAGAAATTTTGGGTTGAGAGAGTTTCGACTTCACCATGGTTCAAAACGAGAGGTCATTACTTGAATTTTAAATCATTGACGTATTCGAGAATACCTCAGAGTAAAGATTTCTCTTGGTGTAGACAGCAACTAATTTTAACGAAAAGGCATGCAAAAACAGAGCTACAGAAGGAACGAGCCGATTTTTTCTTAAATTCCCTTGATAACTTCCAAAATAGTATTATTCAATCGAGCAGCTTAAAAAGCTATACTAATATCCTTATGCGAACAATTACGGAACATGTTGTTAGGAGTAAAAATTATGACCCTTGGCTCCACCACATGCAATAAGTAGTGGATCGTGCTTAGGGAACTGAGGATAGCCAATCTTGTATTTGACGTTCGTCGGAGTGAAGTATTGGTTGGCCGCCTGCTCAAAAAACATGGTTTTAGTCTACAACGCCCGAAGCTTAGTGCATTTCAGCAGGATGAACTTCTTGTCGAATGGATGGCAAAAAACTTAATCGTGAACAGAATGCAGAAATTTCCTTTGGCGATTAGTCCCTGGTCCGATCCGACTACCACTCCGGCACAACATGGGGCGCCACGAGGAAAAACACCTGTTATAATCACTACTGGAGCCAGAAACAGAGTTAATCTGATTCTCTGCCATCAATCAGCGAGGCCCGATACGGAGGGGTGGGATGAAATAACAGGACTATGACCAAAACTTGCTGAAGGTAGGAGGTCGAAGAAATGGGACTGCCTCAGTCATCTGCAGTCAAGAACAAGAAAATTGAACAAGAAGAATTTTAAATTAAAGTTATCTAATATGAGACAATTAATTCAATCCTATAAAACCGGTGAACTTGGCATTTTTGAGGTCCCGCCTCCTGCTCTCAATGAAAACGGCATTCTAGTTGCCACCACCGCATCTTTGGTTTCGGCCGGCACCGAAAAAATGATTGTCGATATCGCAAAAAAATCTTTACTTGGAAAGGCGAAGGCGCGCCCAGATCTTGTTAAACAGGTTGTTCAGAAGATGAAGCAAGAGGGTGTAAAAAACACCCTTGAGAAGGTCTTTACCAAACTGGATACACCAATACCACTTGGATACAGTTGTGCCGGTACCGTCATCGATGTTGGGCGCAATGTATCAGGTATTTCCCTTGGCGACCGTGTAGCTTGTGGAGGTGCCGGATATGCCAGCCATAGTGAGATAAACTATATCCCTCAAAATCTTTTTGTTAAAATTCCAGACGAAGTAGATGATATTGATGCATCCTTTGTTACTGTCGGGTCAATCGCCTTACAGGGGGTACGCCAGGCTGAACCTTCGCTTGGTGAGAGAATAGTGGTTATCGGTTTGGGATTGCTTGGGCAGATCACCGTACAGCTTCTGAAGGCTAATGGTTGTAAGGTGCTAGGCACCGACCTTGATCAGGACAAACTTGTGCTTGCCAGAAAATTGGGGGCAAACGAGGCCGTTACGCTGACTGATCTCCACGAAGCGACTGCGCAATTCTCTGACGGCAGGGGGGTAGATAAGGTCATCATCCCCGCTTCGACATCCTCCAACCAGCCGGTAAATGATGCAGGAGAGATCGTCCGCCTGCGGGGGAGGATCGTCATCGTAGGGGTGGTGGGGATGGATATACCCCGTAATGCCTATTACAAGAAGGAACTGGATATTCGCCTCTCCATGGCTTACGGTGCTGGGAGATATGATCCACAGTACGAGGAAAAGGGGGTCGACTATCCTTTCAGTTACGTGCGTTGGACTGAACAACGAAACTTCGAGGCCTTTCTTGGGCTGGTGGCGGAGGGCAAGGTAACACCAAAGGCCTTGGTGACGCATCAGTTTGATTTTAAAAATTCATTGCAGGCCTACGATCTGCTGGAAGGGAAAATTCAAGAGAAATACCTCGGAATCGTTCTACAGTATTCTGTTGACCGAGGGAAAAGGGATAAGGAGCAAGGCAAAAGCATTCAGCTGAAAACTGCCAATCTTTCCTCAAACACTATACGCTATGGATTGATCGGAGCTGGCAATTTTGCCAAATCCGTGATTCTTCCTAGCCTCCAGAAGGTCGGTGGGTATGAGCCTTTCGCGGTCTGCACCGCAACCGGTATCAGCGCCCAGGCAACAGGGAAAAAATATGGATTCTGCTCTATTACCACCGATGCCGAAGAACTATTCGCAAACGAAAATATAAATACCGTTATCATCACCACCCGCCACAACACGCACGCCGAGTATGTGATTAAAGCCCTTACTGCCGGAAAACACGTCTTTGTCGAAAAACCTCTTTGTATCACCCCAGATGAGTTAGAGAAAATAGAGGAAACGTACACGAACCTTGCATCCAATGGCCGTCCGCCGATTCTCGCCGTTGGCTTCAACCGGCGCTTCTCGCCTCTTGTTGTTAAGATGAAGGAGGTTCTTAAAGATTCTCCAATGTCCCTTACATATCGCGTAAATGGTGGGACAATTCCGCGTGAGGTCTGGATCCAGGATCCTGAAATTGGCGGAGGGCGAATCGTCGGGGAAGTCTGTCATTTCGTGGACACCTGTTCATTCCTGACCGGATCGCAGCCTGTTTCCGTCTTTGCCGCGAGCGTACGAAAGCCGGATCAGTCTGTCCCCGATGAGGACAATGTCAGCATTACAATCACGTATGCCAATGGTTCGACCGCCTCGATCAACTTCTTCGCCTACGGAAACCGGCAAATGCCGAAGGAGTATATGGAGGCGTTTTCGGGGAATACGGCAATGCAGATGAATGATTTTCGCGAACTCGTTATCTTCAGCGGGAATAAGAAGGAACGGATAAAAAGTGCGAACCAGGATAAAGGCTTTGCCAGCGAGTTTACCGGTTTCAGGGAAGGAATCAAAGCGGGGCATTCAGTTATTGACTTTCCATCTATCGTCTTGACGACGAAGGTAACGTTTAAAGTTTTGGATGCCCTTAAAAGTGGCAAGGTAGAAGCTATTGGATGAGTGGCCCTAGATTCCAAGAAGATTTGTGGCCGAAGTTAATGATGAAAGCTGCAGTTAATTTCTGGCGCACTATCAGATACCTAAGATACTCTCAGGTATGTCAACGTGTAAAAATGCGGCTGAAACAGAAAACAATTTCCCGTTCCCGCTACCAACGTCAATGCAACACAGACAGATATCAAATTAACTGTATTAGGAATACTTGTAGAGAGGCTGTCGATCGGAAAGTTTTTGAAGGCCCGTCCACATTCTGTTTTCTGAATGTCCGCCTTGATACAAAAAACTCCTGGTTCCCTCCAGGTGCAAGTCCGCTCTGGCTGTATAACCTCCACTATTTCGATTATCTGTTTGATGTTGAAAATGATGAATTATTTTGGCGAGTTATAGATGGTTGGCTTAAGGAAGTCCCTCCGCTTACCAAGGCTGCCTGGCATCCGTACACGACGTCCTTGAGGATCTGTAATTGGATCTGTTCTTTTTCTGAAAGATATGATCGCGAAAGATTGGGCGGCATTGCAGATCCCCTTCTGGGTTCTTTTATAAATAGCATATATAACCAGACACAATTCATTCTCGACTTTCTTGAACTTGATGTTCTAGGAAATCATCTTATCGAAAATTGCAAGGCTCTTATTGTCTCGGGCGCATTCTTTGGCAATGATATTTGGCTTGATAAAGGCATAAAAATTTTAACGCAGCAACTACATGAGCAGATTCTCGCGGACGGGGGGCACTATGAAAGAAGCCCGATGTACCATTGTATTGTAATGGAAGACCTATTGCTGATTCGTGCGGCCTTGATTGCCGCTGGAAGGAAAACAGACCCTTTCGATGAAGTCATTCGAAGGATGGCACGTTTTCTTGCAAACATTGTGGAACGGGATGGCTCTATCCCGCTCCTGAATGATTCCGCTTATGGAATAAGTCTGGAGCCTGATCTTCTGCTCAACGAAGCTTCTCGAATCCAGGACATGGACCTACTTGGTCAAAATCGGGTCGTTTTCCTTGAAGATTTTGGTTTATTTATAGTTCGGACAACCGCTCTTTCACTTACATTTGACGTCGGGGCAAATTGTCCCGATTACCTGCCGGCGCATGCCCATAGTGATCAGTTGTCTTACACCCTTCATTTCGACGATACTCCTATTATCACCGACAGCGGCACCTTTGAATATACCAAAGGAGAGTGGAGAGATCGTTTTCGAGAGACAGCATCTCATAACACTATCAAGATTGATGATATCGACATGATTGATACTTGGAGCAGCTTCCGGGTCGGCAGGAGAGGATACCCGGTTGCAACGCGTATCGATCTCGAAAAAATGGTCGCCAAATGCTCAATTGACAATTTTCATTTTTTAGGTGTCGATGTTGCCCGTGAAATAGAGGTTCTTCAGGATTATGCCGGCATTGTCGTTAGGGATTTTTATTCGTGCAAGACGGGAGGGCATCGCTTTTCAAGTTATTTACAACTTCATCCCGAGTTGGAGGTCGGCAGGGAGGAGACAACGGAAGGTGCAAAGAAAGTAGAGATTCTTTCGAAAAAGGGCGTGTTGGTATATTTATTTGTTCAGCCTCAATATGACATTGTTGTAGATACCTCCTGGTATTCCGAGCAATTTGGTCTGAAGGTGGAAAGGATAAGGTTGTGTATCTCTGGTGAGCTGCCAGTCGGTGATTGTGTTGCTCGATATGCTTTGGTGAAAGCAGGAAAGGAACGAAATTGCTCTCTGTCATTTTGAAGAAAGGCTATGAAGAAAACTAATGTTATCATAACAGGAGGCACAGGCTTTACCGGGAAATTCGTTGTTCGGAAATTCATTGATGATCCGGACTTCGACGTCTCTCTTCTGGTTCGTGATGAGCAGAAAGCTGCAGATCTTGGGTTTTGCAGGGCAGGGGCACAGATATACACAGGATCTTTTGAAGAAAAGAAAAGACTTGAAGCTGCATTTCAGGGCAAGGAGATCCTGGTCAATATTGCGTCACTCGGCTTTGGGCACTGTCCGGCTATTCTTGCGGCTGCAAAAACGGCGAATATTTCCAAGGCTGTTTTTGTTAGTACGACATCCGTTTTTACCAAATTAAACCCGGCCTCCAAATCAATACGGTTGGCGGCTGAAAAATCCATCTCAGAAAGTGGTATGGCGTATACGATTGTCCGACCAACGATGATTTATGGTACTAAGGACGATCGGAATATCTGCAGACTGATAAAATATATGAGCAAATTTCGAATATTACCTGTTGCCGGCTCAGGTAATTCTTTGTTGCAGCCCGTTTTTGTAGAGGATTTAGCGTCGGCCATCTATGAAATAGTTAAACAAAAAAAATTTGACTCTAAAGCGTATAACATTTCAGGAAAAACGGTTTGTACCTTTAATGAACTTGTCGATACCATATCGAAACTGTTGTCCAAAAAAGTGGTCAAAGTCCATGTCCCCTTGAGACCGATGATAATATTGTTCGGTTTTTATGAGAAAATATCTGCACGTCCAAAAATAAAAGCCGAGCAACTCATTCGCCTGAACGAAGACAAGGCTTTTTCCTATGAGGATGCCGGCAGGGACTTTGGCTATGCACCTCAGGCACTTGAGGAAGTCCTTCGGAGAGAGATTGATGACATCTTTGGGCAATGACCAAAAGAGAATTCTTGTTTTGACCCACTATTTCCCCCCGGAAATCGGCGCTCCGCAAGCTCGGTTGTCGGAGATGGCGAACCATTGGGCGGAGCAAGGCCACCGAGTTACGATTCTGACCTGCTTTCCTAATCATCCTACTGGACGAGTCCCTGAAAAATATAAGAAGCTTTACAGAAGAAAGCGGTTGTACCAAGAAACAATGGGAGCTCTAGCCGTTAATCGCTGCTGGGCATATGCCACTCCGAACGAAGGTTTTGTAAAAAAACTGGTAGGGCATCTTTCGTTTATGTTCACTGCGGTGATTCAAGGGCACAAGGTTGCTCAACAGCAGGATATTATATTAGTCAGTTCACCTTCTTTTTTTTCAGTCATCTCGGCATTTATTTTATCAAGAATTTATTCTGTTCCTTATATCTTCGAGGTTAGAGATCTCTGGCCGGCAATTTTTGTGGAGTTAGGGGTTCTCAAAAACAGATACATCATTTCCTTGCTTGAAAAAATTGAGATGTATCTCTATAGAAAGTCAGCATCGGTTGTTACCGTGACTGACAAATTTTCGGAAATGATTATAGAAAGGGGCATAGACAAGGAGAAAGTATTTACCATTAAAAATGGCGTTGACCTCGAGAAGTACTACTTCCGTGAGAAAGATGATCAATTACTTGCAAAACTAAGACTAAATGGAAAATTTATCGCTTTATACATCGGTGCTCATGGAATATCACATTCACTGACCAAACTTGTCGATGCCGCAGCATTACTTGCCGAGATGGATCAGATCCATTTTTTGTTTGTTGGGGAGGGAGCGGAGAAAGAAAAGACGGTGGAATATTGTAAATCGTTAAGGCTCAATAATTGTACTTTTCTTCCCGGCCAGCCTAAAGAAAAAATGACTGCTTATTACTCTATTATGGATGTCGGCCTGGTACCTTTACGGAATATTCCATTGTTCGATACTTTTATTCCCTCCAAAATGTTTGAAATTATGGGCATGGAAAAACCTATAATTGCAAGTTTGAGAGGTGAAGCTGCCGATATTTTGGTTGCATCCGGTGGGGCTTTGGTTTGTGAGCCAGAAGATTCCACGATGATAGCAAATAAAATTCTTGCACTTTATGAAGACCCGCAGAAAGCTCGCGAGTTGGGAAGACACGGCAGGGCGTATGTTGAGAAGTATTATAATCGCGCACAACTTGCAGATAATTATATTCAGATTATTCATAAATGTTAACTGATTCGAAAATCATGAAACGATCTTTTGATTTGCTTCTCTCGCTCTTTGCTCTGATTGTGTTGTTAATCCCAATGATGATAATAGCCGTTGCAATAAAACTCACGTCACATGGGCCGGTACTGTATTGGTCTGATCGAGTAGGGAAAAACAATGAGATTTTTCGGATGCCGAAATTCCGGACAATGCAGACAGACACTCCGGCGGTGGCAACCCATCTGCTAGGCGAACCATCTAGGTATGTAACGGGAATCGGGAAAATACTCCGTAAAACCAGTATGGATGAACTCCCTCAGCTTTTCAGTATCATAACGGGAGACATGAGCTTTGTTGGACCAAGACCTGCCCTTTTCAATCAGGATGATTTGATCGAACTTAGAACCAAGAAAGGAATACACAGGCTCACACCGGGATTGACCGGTTGGGCTCAGGTGCATGGTCGAGATGAATTACCGATACCTGTGAAGGTGGAGTACGATCATTACTACCTTTTAAACCATTCTTTTTCGCTGGATTTGAAGATTATGCTGCAAACTGTTTTAAAAGTAGCTCTTCGCGAAGGGGTGGTTCACTAGTCGTGCACTTCGGCAATAATTCTATTAGCCGGCTCTGGGTGTTGATGAGTGGTTTTATGATTCATCCTCTATGAAAAACTCAGTTTGCGAATTCTCAGTCTCTAATCCACCGCTTTCTAAGATTGTTTGCGTGTCATGGCCTCGGACGATGTTGTCACGGACGATGGCATTTCTGACGGTCTTGCTCGGGGCTACGAAAAGGCCGATTCTCTGTTCAGCATTATCAAGAGCAGGATCATTGCTGACAATGTTGTTGGATAGGATGAGGCCGTCTACCCCGAGAACATGGATGCCAATTGATTTTTGTTCGTCTTTTATGCCGTTGTTGAAGACGGAATTGCCCGTAATCAGCACGTCAACAACGCTGTGATCGAATGTACCTTTGTGTGTTCGAACCGATATGCCCTGATTTCTGTTAAAGGCCACTTGATTGTTGGCGATCGTGATATGCCGTGCCGATCCTTTGACCCACAGTGCTGCATGGCCGATCTTCCCAACCCGTGAATTATTCTCCAGGATGTTGCCTTGAACGACGACAGTATGGATCGGTTTTCCTTGATAATTTCCCGCAAGGACGATACCGCTGTAGGCGGTTTCACTAATGTGGTTGTTGGCGATGATGACACTGCTGCTCCCCTGTCCGCTGTATGTCTGTTGTCCCTTTATATCGAAGCCGACTGAAGCAGTCCGCCTGACGATATTGTTGGTGATTACGAGTTTGTGTCCACTCCAGCAGGAATCTATGGCATCCTGGGTCTGGGTCTTGTTATCGTCTCTTCCGATATCGAAAAATTGATTACCGTCGATGATGACGTAACCATCGTTTTCTCTCAGGCGAATTGCGTCTCGGATGGTGTTTCTGATAATGTTCCCCTGCACGGTAACGTTGTCGACGGAATGGAAGTAAAGCGGCCTGACATACCCGATGAAGATATTGCCGGTAATCAGGATTCCTTTGGCGTGTTGTTCATACTCCGTTCCTCCGGCTGCTTCCGTGTCTTCTGCCGCGCAGATGGCGCTGTATGGTCCTGTCCCTCCCTCGAAATGATTTTGCAATATCGATATATCTCCTGAACCATCGCCGAGTTTGATGTCGCAGTTTGGCTGTCCAAAAACTTTCTGTGGCTTGAAACGAAGACCATCGATGGCCACGTCTTTGCCAACGATGTGCAGGGCATAGGGTGCGGAATCCAGTTTGCTGATCGTGCCGGGACCACTGATCCGCTTTCCCGATCCGACATCGACTCCAGCTATTTTTAACGTCACGCCCGACGGAATGACGACATGGTCATGACGCGCAAGGAGATTTGTCAGCAGCGCCGAATCGTCAATCTGATTGTCGCTGGCATCTTTGTATGCGATATGCGAAGGGGAAGGGGATAAGGAAGGGGGAGGGTTGGGAGTATCTGAGACAGCCGTGGTCCATGCCGTTGCAGCGCAGACAAGTATGAGAATTAATATAAATAGTACTGCAATAACCTTGCTCGTATTCCGATATTTTTTCCATTGATTGTCGACCATAGTTGACCATGCCTGCCCTACTTAAGTAGCGTTTTCTGTTTCTCGCGATATCGGCTGCTACTCTCACGCCGCTTGCTTGCTGTCGGTGGCAAATTGAAACAATGAAAGGTATCATCTGCCTTGTTATTTAAAAATGGCCACCCATTAGTGTAACATTAGCGTCTATTTTCGAGCAAAAAAGCTTTTGCTGTTCTCATTAACTCATCATTAGCAATCACAGGCGGGTTCCATTGCAGTTGCTCAGTGGTGTGAGATATATCTACCTGCAGAGAACTAATCAATTTTTCGAGTTCTGGAAGCTTACCTATCAATCCAGCGATAATTTTCAACAAAATGGGGTGCATTTTAAAAAATCTTGTTGCACAGTTCATATTGTGTGCCAATTCCCTTATTAATTCGACTGTTGAAAAATCCTGTCCATCTGCTACTAAGAACGTGCCACCCTTCGCTTTTGGATGAGTGACGCATCGGATGAGTAAATCCGTTAAATTTCCAAGAGCGACAAATGAGCGGCTATTTTTTACAGATAATAGAGGAAATGGTATCTCCTTTTTAATTAGCTTCATTAATCGAAAAAAATTTGCTTTTACTCCCGGGCCATAAACCAAAGGTGAGCGAACCACAACTACTTCTAATCCTGTACGATCAGCAATTTCCCACAGTGATTGCTCGGCTTCATATTTTGAAAGATTATAATCATTCAAAGGTGAAGGTTTATCGAGAATAGAAAAAGGTTTACGAGAATTAGTGTTCAAACCAAACACACCGATTGAACTTAAAAATACCATTTTACTGACACCGTTTGCATACGCTTGTTCGGCCAGATTTCGAGACCCTTCAACATTGATCTTTCTAAAAGCAGTAATTGGAACAGGCTCAGTCTCATTTAAAATATGAGCCCTACCTGCACAGTGAATTACACAGGTTACTCCTTTCAAAGCTTTCGTCCAATCTGTCGCAGAGTCTATATTACCTACAGTAACTGGATGGTCATGTTTGCTAGAATGATTTCGAACAATTGGGCGTACTTGAAATCCCCGTTTATGCAAGTCCTCAATCAAGGCTCTGCCAATAAAGCCGGTTGCTCCAGTAACAGCTATCATATCTTTCCTGCAAGGTTTATCAGTTCATCATATATATGCAAATGTGCATCAACAATTTTTTCAATTTTGAACTCTTTCTCAGCCAATGATCTGCCAGCTATTCCCATGGACCGGCGCAAATTAGAATCTATGATTAATGTCTCCAGGGCATCAGCTAGTGCAATTGAATCAAATGGATTTATGAGAATCCCTGTTCTCCCTGGTTCAATTGTATCTCGGCACCCTGCGACATTCGTAGTGACGATTGCACGCCCACAAGCTGCTGCTTCTAACAGACATTTAGGCATGCCTTCTCTATAGGAAGGAAGGACTACAATATGGGCCTTAGAAAACAAATCAGGTATGTCATTGCGGAAGCCTAAATATTCTATAATAGCTTCATTTTCCCAATTCGATACGTCGTCAAAACTAATACTTGATGGATTTTGATCATCTGGAGAGCCTATGAGCCAAAATCTCGCTTGAATTTCTCTATTGCGCAATATTCTTATGGCAGCTACAAATTCAAAAACTCCTTTATCTCTCAATAACCGGCTAGCCATGGCGACAACTGGTGGATGTTCACTTGATTCGGTCACCATCTTATATTCGGATAAATCAACTCCAGAACCTTTAATTAGCCTGGCTTTGTCTGAAGACAACCTTTTAGAGTCAACCATAAAGCGTAGATCATCCTCATTTTGAAAAATGACACGCATATTGTTATGGTGAAAGGAGATTTTTAGCAAAAAAACTATAATTCGTCTAATAAAAGCTGATTTGCGACTAATTTTATCAACAAATATAGATCCTAGTCCTGTAACTGCTGAAACTATTGCTGGAACTCTAGCAAAGTGAGCTGCAACTCCTCCATATAAAACCGGTTTCATTGCAACTAGATGTATAAGTGTTGGTTGTAGCCTTTTGAATAACCGAACAAGCGCGAGGATGGTTTTTAATTCATTAAAGGGATTGAGGCCTCCTCGACAGAAGGGTAACTTTTGAAAGATTAAACCAAATTGCTCAAATCTTGAGTCAACCCAGGTTCCAGCATGACATGCCACATGGACTTCGAACCCTTTTTCTTTTATCGCTAGAGCTATGGGAAGTCGATGGGAGAAAAAATAATCTTGGTCGTTTACTACAAACAACATAAGCGGTTTCATCTTTCAAATCTTAGCTTGTTGAAGAAAACTTTGATCCATTGGCTTTGGCCAAATTGGAATCCATTGAGTTTATTCTATTTGCGATGCTACTATTAGCAATCTATATTCCGAAGACTTTTTTGCCTGACGTTTTCAGCAAATTTCCGCCAGAACATATCTCTTTGGCTCTCGATTTTCTGATGGTAATAATTCCGAGCTTCATCAAAGTTCCTCTGAGCCTTCTGCATGCGCCAGGCCGGTTCGCATATCATTTTCGTTAATTGAATCGCCAAGGTTTTGTAATCACCAGGGATATGCAAACAATCGGCGGGTAATAATTCGGGGATTCCGCCGCATTTCGACCCCAATGCTGGCAGTCCTCTGCTCATCGCCTCAATTAAAGCACGAGGTAAACCCTCTGTCAAACTTGGCTGTATATAGCCATCTAGTTCATCCAACCAATTCGAAACCATAACGCCATTGGGAATAATACCATGTAAATACAACTGTTGCTGAACGCCATATTTACATGCTTCTTGCTTCCAAGGTTTTTTGGCCCCTTCCCCTAAGACATGTAATTCGGCGGCAATGCCTTGATTTCTTAAATAGTACAACGAACGAATAGCGACCTGAAGCCCTTTATAACGCGTCGCCAGGGAACCAATCATCCCAATTTTGAATGGATTATTGAGACTATAAATTTCATTATCCCAGCGAGTCAATTTGTTATGGAGTACGTCAATTTTGACTGAAGCAATATCGACGTTTGATGCATAGCCACAAAACCCATTACATGGATAACGGTGCTGAAGGTATTCGCGTGTTACATAGATTGCGAACTCTGCGTTTGATAAACACTTCTTAATTTTCCACCAGGCTATGGGAGCATAAAATTTACCTGCAATACTTCCATAATTCCAATAAGCGTTCCAAGTATCACCAACCACTTCAATTGCACATGGTTTCCCATACTTCCTGGCCAATCCAGCTGATAGCTCGCCTAATACACTCGTCCGTGCAATAACTGCATCAGCCTTACGTACCTGTTCCTTGAGTAATTCAATAAGTTTTGAACGCCAAAGAAAAAACATTCTTGGAGTCGAAAGGCTTGGCAGTAGATGAAATGTTACATTTTTGCCACTTGATAAATTCAAATTCGATGTTTTTTCAAACGGCACAACTTTGGAACGCCCCACTACTACCAATTCATCAAATTCCCTTAAATATCGTTGCCATGCATTGTAGGGCAGCTTTCCTGGCGAATAAACCTCCCCTGATGGAGTGACCGAAAATTTGTGGTCATGCACAAACAATGCTTTCACAAAATATCCTCAATATTCTTGATATGTTTTGCAGGAACACCACCTACAATTGAATTGCTGCTGACATTTCTTGTAACCACTGCACCAGCAGCGATTATGGACTGGGGACCTATTGACACGCCACTCAGAATCCGAGATCCACAGCCAATCCACACATCACTCATGATACATACTTTTGCGAGTTTGACCGGGTTGTCGCGAATTGGTATTGAAGAGTCTTCCCATCGATGGTCTGACGATAGAATGGAAGTTCCATGGGCTATAGACACATCGTTTCCAATAAATATCTCACCGGCAGCATCAACATAGCAGCCCCGGTGAATACTGACATTCGATCCGATTTCTAGGTTTCTCCAATTACGTATTTCTACATATGGTCCAATATAAACTACATCTCCGCAATTCTTTGCTAAATTCTTGGCTACTACATAACGAGTGACGAGACCAAGAGAGCCTCTCCACGCATCACTCATCGTCCACAAGCTATCAATAAACCAATAAGGTGCAAAGCTCGCAATCTTGGTAAGAAAACGTATAAATGGTTTGTAGCGATAAAACAATATTCGGCCCCTGGTATGCATGTCAGATAAGTTTTTGATATTTTCAGTTTTAGGATAATCACTTTTCATATTTACGCCTGGATTGAGCAATTTTTTCAAATGTTACGGTGCAGATCCAAATTGCAAATATAGAAATTCCAGAAACCTTAAATGTTTGAGAGAGAAAATTAGCAATATCTGCCCTGATACAATAAATTGAAGTCGAAAGCGCCATGAGGTAAAAAACGTACCAGTAGGTCGAGCTTTCCATCTTCCTGTGTAAAAAATGCAATAAACAAGAAACTATGCACATAACAACTATGACGCCAACTACTCTATCGATAACATAACCTTCTGCGACAAGAGAGAATCCCCAACCTGAAGTTCCATCGATGCCAACGTCTTGACGAAAAATCTTATCATACCAACGTGCTGATGACTCCAAACCAAGTCTGGATGACAGCGGAACAAGCCCCCTGAGCATATCGTTAAGCAAAAATGAGTATCCGCCGATTGCATCGTAATATATTACCATATACAGGTTTTTTGAGGCGGCCGCAAATTCTCCCCCCCAAAGGCCAAGTTGACTAAGTTGCAGAGAATCAGAGCCTGGCAATAAAAAAAATGTCTTGAACATATGTGTAAATGGCATAGCAAATACAACCAGAGAAAAAATCAGGGATATTTTAAAGAAATTGGCTGTCCTTTTGCAGTAGAAATACATCATTATCATCACGAAGATGATTCGAAACATGTAATCTCGTTCTCCTCCAACTAAATATAATAAAACAAATATGCATAAAGTAATAATAGGAATAGGATCCAATAGGATGAATTTTCCTCTTTTATCGATGTCATTTTTCTTTTTGAGAGAAACGAGAATAGTTAAAAAAATAGCTAAATAACTTGATAAATTAACAATCTCGATATTGGCGTCAATTATTTCTCTTTTACTGGATAAGCCAGAAAAAGAGATCGCAAATATCGAACTTAAGAGTAGTGCAGCAACAGACCAATAAAATATATTGAAAATTAAATTGCTATTAAAAGCGGTTGTAAAAACTGTTTTTGAAACCTTATTTGGTTTATTTCCGAATTCGAACAAAATAGAGGGAGAAGCAAAGGAAATGATGCCTAGATATGAGTATTGAACAACAAGCGAAAGAACGTTGACATCATACGTCAAATTTAGGAGGGAGTAAAAAATATACCAGGTTGAATATGGATAGTAAAAGAGAGTGAAAATCAAAACAGGATGTGTAAAGGTCTTGTCATTATAATGAATTACTAGGAAAAGGCAATATAGGGTGAAAATGATAAGGGACAAGAAGATGTTGTCAAACAGGAAACAAAAAAAATACCCGATAAGGCCAAAGCCGAAAAGAAGCACACTTTTGATGAAGTGATTAAAATGTAAATATCTCAATGCATCCTCTAAATTGCAAAGTCGATGTATGAATCACCTGATCCAATTGTTGAGCTTTCTTCCTGCGATATCTTCTAATTCTGACACATCTTCAGCATAGGCTTCGCGAATTTTCGCCCTCAAGGATTCGCTGACAGGCGTTGTCGGTTTCGCAACGCTCAGCCATGCATACAAAGGTCTGAGAGGCACTGTGCCAACAAGTCTCCTTTTGAAGAATAGCTTAATCTGACGCAGTGGAGTTGGTGGATACATTAAAAACGAGGCAAGTCGAGGATATCTATGGATTTTACTTTTATTGATAACATCCGAATGCAAGGTGGAAATGCAATCGAGTCCGACGAACCCGAGGACGTCATTCACGACTTCATGAGTATTTTTTATGAAATCTTCGAAAAAGAGTATTTTCACTCTGTCCTTCTCGACATATTGATAAATTTTCTTGAGTTGCTGAGAATAACTGCATACTTCATCATAAAAGAGGTGTTCAACGGCAAGGACATTCTGTGGTACACGCGAACCATCTTTACGCTTTGGTATTTCTTCCCATGCAAGCTCAAAACTTTCGATATCCTCTCTGCCAGAATATACAAGTTGCGCATGCAGCGAAGGCAACATTTCCGTCGGATTACGAAGCATAACCAAATAACGGGCAGCAGAATTGTATTCGGAAATAAGCTTTATCGCTTCTTTTGAATACAAATACCATACTGAGGCATCCCCGGTGAGTCGACCGCCATGATGTGCATAGAGAGATCGATAATCATGCAATGATTTAATTCGACAATAGGCAGAAAAATCTCGGCAGAAATAGTGAGGTTCCTTGATCTTTGGGAAAAACACCGACGGTTGTTGTCCAAGATAGTATACCATCGAGGTCGTACCGCATTTCGGTGCACCAAGGATGAAGAAGGATGTCGTTGTCATTTCTTAATAAGGGTACAATTTCGAAAGAAAAAATATCCAGTCGTTTGGCCATATTTATTATTTATGTAGAATAAGGTCGCAAAATTCCAAAAACACATACAGACCGTCGCGGATATTGCAGCACCACTGAGACCAAATGGCGGTACCAGAATGAAGTTGAACACTACATTGATACCGGCAGCTGAGACCATTATATTCCTGAATATATTCTGGTGTCCAGTCATGTTCATAAACAGCGCCGTCGAACCGGATATTGAGTTGGCGAACTGCCCCACGACAAGTATACAAAGAGCGGGGTGTGCCGCCATGAATGCATCTCCGTATCCCAGATTCAAGATGAACTTGCCGAAAATTATCAAGACGAACAATATAGGGGCCGTCAGCCAAAATATGAGTTTTGCCGATTTTTGAGCTATATAAAAGAGATCATCCAACTTATTTTGAAAAAATAATTCTGCGAATTTTGGTGCCGCCATGGTATTGACGGCACTCAAGATGAAGGTGGTCAGAGTGGCAAGTTTGGTAGCAACACTGAAATAACCTACATCGGCATCAGGTCTGAATATTCCTAATACGATCAAACTTGTTTGTCCAATAACAAACGTCATGCCTGTAGTGAGAAGCATTGGAGAGGAGATCTCGTATATAGTTCTCATTGGCATGCAGTATGTTTTTCCACTGGTTAAATCTCTCTTTGAGAAGTCATATTCTATAACAATCCAGGAAAAAAATCCAGCAATTGCCAGACTTGCGAGTTGAGCGTATAATGGAGATTTTTCTCCAAACGCTAATAGCCACAATAGTACCAGGAAAATAACGTTCAAAGAATGAAAAAGCATTTGCATGAAGGCAAACATCTTTATCATCTTCAAGCCACGTACAGCTTTCGTATTCAGTACCAACATCGATTTGAAAATGAGAAATCCTGAGCCGTAAGCAAAATAGAAAGACATATATGGTTTTGCAAAAACCTCTTCTGCAACGAACGTTGAACCAAAAAATAATAATAATCCCAAGCCAATGGATGCTGCTAATATGAAGAACAGGATTTTGCGGTAAAGAAGAAAAGCTGATCGAGACGAATGGGCCGCCATATGTTCAGGGATTAATCTCAAAGCAGCGGTATCCATTCCTTGGACCGCGACCACAGAGGAGAGAAGTAAAAAGGAGTCCAGCAAAGCGAGAATTCCCACCATCTCTGCTCCGTAAATGCGGGCTATGATAACACTGGCTGTCAACGCAAGAACGGCGGCGAAGAGTCTGGCAGATAGTGCCCAGAATGTTCCGCGCAAAATCTCGGAAAACTTTTTATCCCTGATAAAGTCTTCGATTATTTTTACGATTAACTGTGCATACGAAACCAGTTTCTTTACAGGCATACTTTTACTGATTTTCTTAGTGTTACATTATGTACATTATGTCGTGAATGAATGTCTTGCTATATCGTCAGTTGATGTCAGAACCTCTCAAGGAGAGCTAAACCAGTGGTAATGGTGCTCGAAAAAAAGGCAGGAAGCACTGAAATGACAAAGGGTAGTTCAGCAGATTTGGTTGACCTGGTAGATAGTCGAGAGACCAGCCAAGCCCCACTGAAACCTTAGAAAGGATACAGCAGATGGCTGGAAAGGGCTACTACAATCAGTTGGAACTGAGAAAACCGGGGAGGACTATGACGGCTGTAAAGTCTACCTTGTGAAAGATGGATGGGGGAGAGCAATTCCCCTCAGTGGTAGATAGAGGCCAAAGGAAGGAAACTTACCGTATGTTTGATGATCTTTGGCTCGCAACCGAACCAAAGATCATCAATGCCACAAAAATTATATCAAGATGTACTACAGAACAGTTTACGGATTGACGCTAGTTTGCGCATAGATTCCGCGCATCGTCGCATTTTGAGTATATCTGTTCGAAACTTTAGGAATGATGGTGACTTTCAGGCCGCCTGCCTGCGCAGCCAGTACAGTTGCCAAAAGTTCTTTATCTTTACCGGCAGCAGCGTCGATGATGAAACGTCGTTCTGTTCCCGCTGTAAATTCTGCGGTACAGTCGTTTCTATTGCTACGGGTATTAAATACAGTACCTAAATCAGTCGCTCCGACATAGAGAATGTCGACATTACTGCAGAATCCACTTTCTGCATTACTGTCGGTTGCAGAAATAGCCACCAATGCACAAAGACTCAATCCCATGAATATTTTCTTCATCATAACCTGTTCCTCCTAGAACCATCGGTTAGTTAATTAGTATAAGAAGAATATTCATCTTATACTTGTTCCATAACATTCTTTCCTCTTGTTATCTGCCTCTGCCCAACACTAAAAACGGATAGTAGTTATTGCTCCTTGTTCATCGCGTCAACCTCTCCCAGGGTCATCCCGGTCATCGGCTCCACCGAATCCGGATTTGATTTATATTTTGCATATAATTTTTCCTCTTCCGCATGCAACGCAGCAATATCCTTGAGTTTCATTCCAGAGGTTGGTTCGATCGAATCGGGGTTGGCGAGGTAGGCTTCATAAGCTTTTTGTTCTTCGGCCTGCAAGGCGGCAAGCTCTCCCAACGTCATCCCGCTAGTTGGTTCGATCGAGTTCGGATTTGAAATGAAGGCCTCATAAGCTTTCTGCTCTTCGATTCTCATTGCCTTGATTTTTTCGCTGTCCTCGGATTCTTCGGCATGGGAATTTGCTGCAATCGTCAACACGCCTCCAGGTTGCCTGAAAGATCTGATGTCGACACGTCGAGATCCCTCGTCATACTGGACGACGTGTGGCTCTCCTCTAAGAGAACGCCGAAGCAGAGACTCCAGAGCGATGTTTTCGAAGGACCCGGAAACTTGCTTCCCGATCAGTCGCTCATCAACAAGGATGGTCCAGCCGGTCTGGCGGGAGGCCTCGTTGAGGACTTCGCTGAGGGGGAGTTGTTTGGCGTCGATGGAGACGACCAAGGCAGAGTCACGAGGAGCAGTTGCATGCCCGGTTGAGCCGAAAACCAGGGCGAGTCCCAGAGACAACCCGATAGCTAAGTTTTTTTTTATTCGCCGCATATCCAAATACCCAGGTGAGTTTAGTATGATAGTATTTATAAAAACATTCCAAATGATAAACATTCTTAAATGATATATACTACCAAAAGGTAAGCATTGTCAAGTTACTGCCATAAAACTTTCGTACAATTTTCCAGCCAGCACTCTTCATTGTTCGCCTCCCCCTAATTCTCCAGCAGCAAGGGTATGATCTGGGGCATGATCGTCCCGGGAATTCCCAGGCTGAACGGGTTGAGGTTCAGGAACGGTCCCAGGGCCGGGAGATTTTCAGCCTGTCTGCCGCCGGCGCCGACGGCCGGGAGCACGTGGAATATGTCTTTCGCCCGGATGAGGGTCTGGCCTTCGGACGGATCATCCGGAATTACCGTGACGGTAGCGACACTGAATTGATCCCCCACTTGCCCGTTGGGAATGGTCAATTCCGGGTGGTCGAAGGGAGCCATCTCGTACTTCACCCGCTCATCGGTCAAGGCGAGCATGAAGGCGACCAGGGCGTCGATCTCCGCCTCCGTCAGATTCAGGGGAAGAATTTGCGGCGCCAGATTGGTGCAGTGGCTGCCCCTGGGCTTGCCATCCAGAATTTCCCCGAAACCCGTGGTGTCGATGACCCCAAAGCAGCTGTCTTCATTGCCGGTCAAATCCCTGCGGTCTCCGCCCCGGTCGTAAAATTCCACGACCTGCCTGAGCGTCGAAAGACCGCCATGGTGCATGTAGGGGCCGGTCAACTCCACATTGCGGATGGTAGGCGTCTTGAAAGCGCCGTCCACGCCCACGCGGACATTATCAAGATCATTGGGGAAAGGTAGACTGAGATTCGGGTCAATCAAAATACCGGTTGACTGTTGCCGCGAAAAAGAGAGGGGATTGCCGAAAGGATCCTGTCCGCCTACCCCCAGGTCCTCGGAGGTGGGGCGGGCGCCTATGTTATAGAACCCGCCATCATAGAGGACCGCCCGGTTGTCCGGGCCGGCCATCAGTTCCGTCGGCTCCGGGAACTCGAACTCTCCGTCCGGGAAGGTCCCCCGCACCCGGATGGAGGCACTGGTGAACTCCGGGCCGAAGTGACATTCGTAGCAGCGGCCCTTGTTCAGGAAAACATCGAGGCCGAGAATCTCCCTCTGGCCGAAGCCGGGCACGGTGGTCAGATTGCCTGACTGGGCGACGATGGAGCCGGGGGTGCCGTCGTTGGTAATCGGCCCGTTTGCGGTGATGAAGGCATCGTAGGGTGTCTGATTGGAAACCAGGGTAGCCTCGTAGAGCATGATCGCGATGCCGAAGAACATGGAAAAGTTGTGTTCGGCCTGGGTATAACCCACCCCGGCG
>OBJA01000728.1_pt1 | contig 26932 bp, 31 predicted proteins | sample 1519751 | NCBI WGS metagenome assembly OBJA01 (sample SAMEA3881238, study PRJEB22517) | soil metagenome | biome: lake sediment; feature: soda lake sediment; material: sediment, water from around vicinity | place: India | collected 2013-12-23 | depth 3 m
AGGCACAATGGCTGCCCACGTTGATGAAGGAAGTGTTCCAAACATTGTCCTTGATATTGATAACCATAATGAGTATACATTTGGTTATCTCATTTATTTCTACTTTATAGCATGTGCAATGACCGTGTACATGATGGATGTTAATCCATTTAATCAACCTGGAGTGGAAGTGTATAAAAGAAATATGTTTAAACTTCTTGGAAAAAAATAACGACATTATGTCGTTATTTTTATGGTAGTATTACCTTTCTTAGTTTGAAATAATCAGTTTTAAGAATTTCATCACTAATTGTGAATTGGTTTTTAACGTATTGATTTATTTCAAATATTTCTTCATTTGTATATGTCATGTTCTCATCATATGGGGTAAAGGTTTGACGAGTCGCATTAAACTCACCAACACTTGTTTTCCAGCTACCACTTGTAAATATGACGATATTGTTTAAGTCACTGAACAAATCTTGACCGATGTAAACTCTTGGATCAAAACTCAAGTCAAACAGATTTGCTAAAGTAGGCAGAATATCAATTTGTGAGCTTGGCATTGAGTACACTTGTGGTTCCATGCCTTTGTGATAAATAAGTAGTGGTGATCGATCGATTGAAAGACCTGTTGAACGATCAACATAAGTTGTGTTTTTTGAAATATCAGTGTAAGGGATTCTGAAAGGATGATGGTCAGCATAGATTACAAATACAGTATCATCCATCAAATCATCTTCCTCAAACAGTTGAAAAAGACGCGCCAAACCACGATCAAAATCAATACTCTTAGACATGTATCGTTTCACATCCATGGTTGCATGTGGCATAACTCGGTTTACTTCATCTAAGTATCGATTACCTAAAGTTGTATCAGTATCATAAAAGAAGTGCATAGCAGCAGTGATAACAAATGCCATAAATGGTTTTTCCTGCTTGCTGTAGACCTCATAGGATTTCTCAAATAAAGTCAGATCACTTGGCCATCCTTTAAGCATTGGTATCTTTAATTGATTACTGTGGTAAAACCACTCAGAGCCCATGTTTGCATGCCAAGGAGTTCTAGGATAAAACTGATCTGGATAGCTATGATATGATGAAACGTGATAACCTTGCTTTTTAAACAGATTGAACGCTGATTGCGAGAATGTGTTTTGGTAGTACTCATAAGGACTACATACTGAAACAGATGGTATCAAAGCTGTGAGTCCCATAAACTCACTTTCACCAGTAGCACAAGAACCTTTGACTGCATAATAATTATCGAAGAACCAACCATTTTGCATAATATTGTAAATTGTTGGAGTAAGTTGTGGGTGAATAGCCATATAATCAAATGCTTCAACCATGATATACACAAGATTTTTGTTTTCAAACACACCAGTCATCTCATTTTTATTGGTAACTGTTTTTGATAACAAATATTCATCAATCCGCTTAATTCTCTGATTCGTTTCCTGTCTAGCTAAATTTTCCCATAATTGTGTTTTAAGAACTCTTGTTAAATCTGGTTCTTCAACAGGGTCATCAGTAGGATCTGGGTTGATAGGATCATTTGGGTTAATGATTATCTCATCATCTGAATCTTTAAACATCATGAGAAAATCGCGCACACCATAGCGATTAACACCATATTCTTGAATCGCTAACATTGCATGACTTGGGTTACTATATAATACTTTTGGAGTATAAATCTGATAGCTTGTCACAAACCAGTTTAGTGATTGTAAAGACAGTAGATGAACGAGCACAACCAAAACAATTGCTTGAGAATACTGCTTATATGATAGTTTTTTTATAGGTAGTGTTAGAAACTTTGTTTTAATTGCAATAAAAAGAACTGCAGTTGGTAAGAAATAAAGTAGATAATGTATCTTTATCGATGTAATGAAATCAAATATAAAATCAGTTACGTTCATGGCTGTTGTTTTTGCTGTACGTAAGCTTAAGTAATAACCCATATAATCATAAAAACTAGATTGAAACAGCGTATAGAAAGAGTATGTAAAAAGAGAACCATATAAAAAGATGGTGCTCCATTTCTTATTAAATAAACTTGTAATAACTGCCATGAATAAACCGGTGCTGATTGCAAAAAGAATCACTCTTAACCGAGAAAAAGAAATGATATCAAAATCAGTGAATAATGCAAACAATAACTCAATTAACGTAAACGATAATGAATAAATAATCCAATAAACAAAAAGTCGCTTACTCATATGTACCTCACATTAAGGATTAAAAACCCTTGAAAATGGAACTAGGGAGTCAGTGATTGCAACTTGATAACCTTCACTTTCGACTAGGTTAGCCTGTGTTGGCAACTCACCTTCTTTATGGAAAATCCAAAACGCTCCTATTAACTCGTTTGGGTATTGCAATTGTAGTTGTTCAATATAATCAACACCTTCTTCATAAGTCATTAGGAACAGTATTGTTGATAATGCATCTGCAATTCCAGAGTCTTTGGTTATGGCTGTAACACTGTGGAAATAAGTTTCAGGAAACAACGTGTTAGGGTTGATAAGGTGGTGATAATATTTACCATCATCACCTAAATAGTAACGTTGATAGTCACCACTTGTAACTATGGAAATAGAGTGTGGAATTCTAAGTGTATCTGCAGATCTTTCAGAAAACATTTCGGGAAGCTCTACACCGACAGCCCATGGTTCATTTTGTGGACGAGTGTTAATGCTTCGAACATTACCCCCGGCACTTATGATGGCATGTTCTAAACCTGCTTGTTCCAATCGGCGTGCAACATACTCCGCAGCAAAACCTTTTGCGGTTGCTCCTACATCTAATGATGCACAAGCATCCGTTAAGAATACAGTGTTTTTCTCTTGGTCGATTTCAACAAAATCCCATCCGGTACAAGCATCTGCTTCTTGAAGGATTTGAATACTTGGGACTGCGCCACCTAAACCTTCGCTATTACTTTGAAGGCCTAAATCTCGATAATCATGCCAAATGTTCAGTACAGCACCAAGTGTAATGTCCAGCAACTGTTCACCCTCATCATACCAATGTTGACTCATTAATATTAAGTCAATTATTAGAGGATCAACTTCGACAGGAGATATGCCTGCCATCTTGTTTATAGTATAAATATTGTTGACATTCTCATACTCATTATATTTGTCAAAAAGATTGTTCAAAAATAAAAAATCTTCCTTCAGCTGATTGAAATAGCGGTCATAATCAGCTCTAGTCTCTGTGTAAGCGATAAATCTGATAACTGTATCAAAGCCAGCGTCAAAAGTGGATTGATCGTATCGATTCAAACCTTCTGAAGTGGCTGGTGTGCATCCAGTCAATATGAGGATGTTTAGTAAAAATATCGTTAATAATTTTCTCATTTAATCACCGCCGTTATTATAGCATACAACATTTAAATAATACATTCACAAATAAATTTTGATGTTTCATATGCAGAAATTTCAACTTGTGAAATAATTAGAGAATATCCCTTGGGAGTCTTTTACTCTAAAAAAAGTGTGTTATAATAAGTTAGGAATAAATTGATGAAATGTCAATGATTTTGCTTATGTTAATTATATAGGAAAGGATTAGGTGAATTTATGTCAGTATGGATCGGTCCAATGCAAAAACATGTCGACGGACATAAGGAATTGACCAACTACAATGATATCGTCACTATACAAGCGCCTAAGACGGTCTACATTCCTTTAATAAATGGACTTTCAACAAGTATTGAAGTCTTGGTAAAGGAAAATGACCGTGTTTTTGTGAATTCAAAAATTGCTGTTCGTAACGATAATTTTACTGTCCCATTGTTCTCGCCTGTTTCAGGGGTTGTTAAGGGTGTCAAGAAAGTCATGCACTCAATACTAAAACCTGTAGATCATCTGGTGATTGAAAATGATGGACTTTATGAGAAAACTCCAACATTGAAACCTTTAGACTATCAAAGTGCTTCTCGTGAAGAGTTAATCAATTTTATGATGGATGCAGGCATTGTCGGAATGGGAGGTGCTGGATTTCCTTCATATATTAAGTATAAGTTTGCAAAAGATATTCACACACTTGTCATTAATGGTGTAGAGTGTGAACCATATATTACTTCAGATTATCGAATGATTGAGAATTATTTAGATGAACTAGTTATTGGAACACAAGCAATGTTGAAGATGTCAATGGCTAAGAAGGCACAAATTGCGATAAAGAAAACAAAAAAATCGCTAATTAAAAAAGTGGAAGCTGCTGTTGCTAACATTGATGGTGTAGAGGTTAAAGCTGTTCCTGATGTGTATCCAATGGGCTGGGAAAGAACATTGGTATATCAGTTATTTAAAAAGCGTTATGATAAACTACCGAGTGAAATTGGTTTAATCGTCAACAACGCAACGACTGCTATAGCTTTTGGTCAAGCATTAATCAATGGTGATACACCAACGATGAAGATGGTTACCGTGAGTGGTGATGGTGTAAAAAATCCTGCAAATGTACTTGTACCTGTTGGAACACCGACAAGTGAAATCGTTGAACAACTTGGTGGTTATGCTTTTGAAGATGTTCGATGTGTTGCCGGTGGTCCAATGATGGGGAAAACCATTGTTAATGATCAGTTTGTTGTAACACCATATACCAATGCTATTACAATATTAAAGACAACACCTTTAGAATCTATTGCATGTTTACGTTGTGGAAAATGTAATGATTACTGCCCGGCAGGGTTATTACCTGTACGTATTAACGAAGCAGAAGAAGCTAACAATGTTGATTTAGTTGCTCAACTTAGAGCTGATCAATGTATTGAGTGTGGACTGTGCTCTTATGTGTGTCCATCACGCTTAGATGTTACTGAGGGTGTAAAACGAGCGAAAAAAGTTTTACAACTCAAGAGACCAGGAGGTTAATCACATGAAATTTACTTTTAGAGTGTCACCTAATGCAAGGGGACGTCAAAGTACTCAAGGTATTATGTTTGAACTAACCTTAGGTCTTTTGGCAGTTTACTTGTTTAGTTTAGTTTACTACTATGTTGAGTACGATATGAGTTATGTTATTCATGCACTCATCTTAATGGCAACTGCAGTTGGTGTATCGCTTATTACAGAATTTATTTGGTGTTTAGTTTTAAAAAAGAATTATTTAAAACATCTAGATGGGTCATTCCCGTGGGTTACAGCTATTATTTTGGTTTTAATGGTTCCAATCAGCATGACATTTTATGCATTAGCAATTGGTACAGTTTTTGCCATTTTAGTTGGTAAACTACTATTTGGTGGATTTGGACATAACATATTCAATCCTGCTGCTGTGGGAAGAACGGTTATATTAACTGCATTTGCAGGTCGTGTTGCTGCGGATCTTACAACATCAGCAACTCCGATTGCATCCATTGCTCAACGTGGCTGGTTAATTACAGATGCAGTCGCAACTGAAGCTTTCTTAGATAGTTTTGGTGGATTATTTAATCTATTTGTTGGTTGGTATCCGGGAGCATTAGGAGAAACAAGTGCACTCTTATTATTAGTAGTGGGAGTTATTCTTGCCATTCGTGGTGTTTTGGACTGGCGTGTTCCTGTGTTTTATCTTGGAGCAATCTTTGTATTTGGATATATAATTGCATTGCTTAATGGCGTAGGTGTTTGGTATCCAATTTATCATGTCATCGCTGGAGGAGCTGTATTTGGTGCTGTATTTATGTTAACTGATCCAGTGACAAATCCAACATCAGCTAGTGGGCGAATCATATTCGCAATCGGAGCTGCATTTATTACAGTTCTTATTCGCGTACAAGCTAATTTACCAGGTGGAGTTGTTTACTCCATATTAATCATGAATATTTTAACACCAACGATTGAAAGACTTACAGATGGTTGGCAAATCGAAAAATCTAAAAAATACCTTGCTTACATTGGTAGTACATTTTTGGTAAGTGCTTTACTTATCGGAGGTGTTGCAACGCAAATGGAAGCAGTTGCTGCCGAAGATCCTACAAATGGTGACAATGGCGAAGATCCAACAGTTGTGCTTGGAGGACCTATTGGAATTTTTGATGATATTACTTCGAGAGTTTCAGGAGAAATCTTAGAAACTTCAACAGATGGTAGTCTTACAACTTATCTTGTCTCATCTCGTGGCTACTCTGTTTTAGAGGGTGGTTATGAAGATGCACAACCGAATATCTTTGAAGTTGTTTTAGACACAGATCTTGATGAAATTGTTTCGGTATCAGTGGTTGAACTTAATGATACTCCTGGATTGAGTGATCCGGTGGACTCATCTACGTTCCTTGATCAGTATAAGGGGTTATCCATTAATGATGAATCAATTACTGTTGATGCCGTTTCTAGTGTTACAGTGACTTCCATTTCTGCCAATCGTGCCGTACGGACCGCGATTGATGCATTGAAGGGAGGAGAGTAAAGATGAATATTAGAGTATTAAAAATGGGCTTGTTTCTAGCTATAGTCGCAGCTTTAGCAGGTGGTGCACTTGCTGCAGTGAATGATGTGACAGCACCAATTATTGCTGAAAATGCAATAGCAAGCGAACGAGCAAATCTTGAAATGATCTTTCCGGATGCTAGTGAATTTGTGATTGTTGAAGATTTTGATGACGAAACAGGATTAGTTCAAGGCGTTTATGAGGCTGTTGGTTATGGAATGGCATACAAGGTTCAAGTTACAGGTTATTCAAACCCGATTCTCTTTATGGTTGGGATTTCTGATGATGCAGAGATTGTTGGTTTTGCAATATTAGAACTTAATGATACACCTGGTATTGGTGATCGAATTGAGAATCCAGAGTTTACTGATAATGTCATTGGTAAATCAACAACTGATGGTTTACCGATTTTATCTGGTGCTACAGTTACATCTGCTGCCGTTGTTAAAGGAATAAATGCAGCTCGTACAATGTTTAATGAATCAAAAGGAATTGATGATGATGGATCTGGTGGAGTCATTGAACCACCACCACTACAGTTTGGTTCAAGCATCGGAATATTTTCAACACAAACAGAACGTGTTGAAGGGGAAGTTATTGAAACGACAACTGATGGTGATGAAACAACATACATCGTTTCTTCACGCGGATATGCTGTACTTGAAGGTGGCTATGATGATGCCGAGCCAAATATTTTCAAAGTTGTCATTAATAGATCAAATAATACTATAGTTTCAGTTTCTTATGTGGAACACAATGATACACCAGGTATTGGTGATAAAATTGACGCAGAAGAGTTCTGGGACCAATTTGTTGACTTAGATATTACAGACACTGACATCGAAATCGATGTTGTCAGTGGAGCAACTGTAACATCTGTATCTGCAGCACGTGCAGTTCGTGCTGCAATCGGAGACTAGGAGGCGGACTATGAAACGTTTAGATAACTTTAAAAAAGGATTCATAAGAGAAAATCCAGCATTCGCATTGTATCTAGGTCTGTGTCCAGCATTAGCGATTTCAACGACATTGAATAATGCGTTGGGTATGGGTATCGCGGTCATTGTTGTACTTACGATTGCGAACACCATTGTATCTTTGTTACGTAAAATTACACCTATGGATATTAGAATTCCGGTGTATATCGTGATTATTGCTACCCTAGTTAAAATGGTAGAAATGCTGATGCAAGCATTCACAACAGAGTTATATGTCGCTTTAGGTGTGTTTATTCCTCTGATCGTTGTTAACTGCATTATCTTGGGTCGAGCAGAAGCATTTGCTTCAAAAAATCCTGTTTTTGACTCCATCATTGATGGTATTGGAATGGGATTAGCATTCACCTTTAGTTTGGTAGTACTTGGATCTGTTAGACAAATCCTAGCGACAGGTGGACTAAACTTGATTAACCCATTTAACCAAGCTGTATTGTTTGATTTTGCAATTATACCAAGCAACTATACAATTGCTCTATTTAATCAACCAGCAGGTGCATTTATTACATTTGCAGTATTAGCAGCTGCTTTGGAAGCTTATAAGCAAAAGACATCAGATAAGCCAAGAATGAAAGGGGTGAAATAATATGGAACTTTTTTCACTATTCATTGCCGCTATTTTTATAAACAATATTGTTTTAAATCGCTTTTTAGGCATTTGTCCATTTATGGGTGTATCAAGAAAAACTAGTTCTGCTTTAGGTATGGGTGGTGCAGTCACTTTTGTTATGGTAGGAGCATCACTATCGACATATGCTATCTATCATCTCATTCTTTATCCTCGTGATTTACAGTATATGGATTTGATTACATTCATTTTAGTAATTGCTTCTTTTGTCCAGTTGACAGAACTTATTATTAAGAAGTTTTTCCCACCACTGTATAAGTCATTAGGGATATTTTTACCGTTAATCACAACAAACTGTGCAGTATTGTTTGTTGCATTGCAAAATATAAGTCAACGTTTTAACTTTCAAGAGATGATTGTTTATGCCATTGCTGTTTCTATGGGATTTACATTGGTTTTATATTTATTCTCAGCTATACGTGAACGTTTAGATCTTGCTAAAACACCATTACCGTTTAAGGGCAACCCAATCGCTATGATAGTTGCAGCATTAATGGCGTTAGCATTTAGTGGATTGGCGGGATTAGTATAATGGATGCATTCATATTTGTAGTTGTTTTGGGTGCATTTTATGCAGGAGTTTACTTTTTGAATCATAAAACACCTGTTCCAGCTGGTTGTGAAGATTTAACTACCAATTGCAATGGTTGTTCCATTTCATCTTGTGGACTGCACCCAACACAAAAAAATGAAGGGAGCCTCGTATGATTGAATCAGTTGTTATTATGTTAATGATTGGGGCTATTTTAGGCATTGGTTTAGGATTTGCTTCAGAGAAGTTTTATGTTGAAACAGATCCAGCATTTGATGATGTGCTTAATATGCTACCAGGGTTAAACTGTGGTGCTTGTGGATATCCGGGATGCAACGGATTAGCTGAAGCACTTGTTGATGATAAGAGTGTCAAACCAGAGTTGTGCAAACCAGCGTCTCAGGATGCAAAAGATAAAATATCCTATTATTTGGAATCGTATTTTGAGAGTAAAGGATCAGTCGAACCAAAAAAATCAGTTTCAGGAAAAACGATCGGCAGACGAGAAGACTAATACTTTAGGATTCATATCTAAATGAGATGAATCCTTTTTTTTGTATTACAAAGGTAATGAATAATTCTTTTGATTTTCACTCATAAAAATGGTATATTCTGTATATTGTAAAAGAGGAAACTATGGATATTTTACTATTAATATTTTGGTTGCTTGTCGGGTTTGCATTGATTATAAAAGGTGGTGACTGGTTTGTTGATGCAGCAGTATATGTTGCAAAAATAACTGGGATACCTAATTTTGTCATTGGAGCTACCATTGTTTCATTAGCAACCACATTGCCTGAGGTTTTAGTGTCTGTTTTGGCTTCAAGCAGAGGTAATGTTGATTTGGCGATTGGTAATGCATATGGTTCAGTTATTGCAAATCTAGGTTTTATTTTAGGTATTTCACTTTCAATCATGCCACCAAAAGTTGTGAGTAAAGATATCATGCAAAAAGGGTTGTTCATGATTGCTCTTACAATAATCTCAGCAATATTACTGTTTGATTACTTATTGATTTTTACTGAAAGTTTAATTTTGTGGGTGATGTTGGCGATATTCTTATGGATGAACTTACGTAACATGAAAAACAAGTCATCAACAAACAATCAAAATCATTCTCATAATAGTAAAGACACAAAAACACAAATATTTTTGTTTGTTGTTGGCTCACTGATGGTCGTTTTTGGAGCTGATTTACTTGTTAGTAATGCTTCAACTCTAGCAGCAAGATTGGATATACCACAAGCTGTTGTAGGGTTAACCGTGGTTGCTATTGGAACCTCGCTACCTGAGTTGGTGACAACCATCATGTCAATTGTAAAAAAACAAACAGGGTTATCGATTGGGAATATTGTTGGGGCAAATGTTTTGAACATTAGTCTGGCATTACCTGCATCAGTGCTGGCTTCAAACAATAATCTTGTCACTCGTCCAGAAACAGTAACGACAGATATTCCGTTTAGTTTATGGTTTATGTTTTTAACCATTATCCCCGCGATTATATTCAAAAAGTTTTATAAATGGCAAGGGTATTTACTTTTAATAAGTTATATCATTTATCTAATTCAAACAATTTTGTAACAACATGTAGGAACATGTTGTTTTTTTTTCAATCATGTTGTGAGAGGTAATTCATGAAAGGAATCATTATGAGTGCCGTGCTCTGGATGCACATGGTTGTTTTAATCGTTGGAATGATTTGGTTGGTTAGTTTTGAAATGACAAGACATCACGTGGTGAATGCGCATAAGCAAGCTCTAAGAGCAACCATACAACTGTGTCTAGCGACTGATTGCAATCAAAATGATGCTATGAGTTTATTCACACTTTTTATTGAACCTTCTCTAAATCACTTTGATCAAGCAAGTTGGCGTTTGATGGGTTTCAACGAGCATCCAATGCTAATAAGATTTGAAGTTAGCGTAAGTAATAATAGTACGTGGTTTCCAATCTATATTAGTTCAGATGAAGCAATGATTCAGGAGACATATTATGAATAATAAAAAGAAGTCTATTTTAGTTCTAAGTATTGGTATGATACTTGTCTTAAACATTAGTGGTAGCATGATTGCCATCCATGCACTAACGAAAACAGTAGAAGTTATTGTTGTAAGTGAAACACTAGGTCCTAGATCAATGATTGAATCGAAGCATGTTTCAGTCATTTCGATGCCAAAGAATACAGTTCCAACCAATGTTTTTCTTGATGAGTCTGACGTTGTAGGAAAGTTTGTATCATTTGATGCGAGTCTTTATCGGGGCATGTTTTTCTTTGTTGATGCAATAGAATCCATTGATACAGTAAATGATGCTCCTTTACTAAGATTAAAAGAAGGACAAGTCGCTGTTTCAATAGGTGTTGATGTTTTAAAATCAATTGGAAACACATTATTACCTGGGCAATACGTGGATTTAGTTCATACATTTGTGATTCGGAATGGCAACCCAATTGTTGATACTATTTTTAATGATGTTCGAGTGCTTGCGATTAAAGATCGTTACGGACTTGATATGAGCGATTCCAAAAGTCAGAAGGTTCCCCATGTCATTTTGCTTGCAATAAATCATAGTGATGCTAATGACTTTTATCTAGCGCTCAGAAAGGGGCAAATGGACTTGGTTCCATTACCTAGTGGTAGATTTGTTGAAAACGAGAGCACAATAAACAAAGAATCTATTATCTGGAGGTTACTGTATGAATGAGTTTGACTTTTCAGTTCTGCAACCTTACATCGATGATGAGTATATTACTGATATTAATTATAATGGTAAACATTTATGGCTAGATCATCTAAAAAAAGGAAGGTATTCGATTCAAGATTTTAATTATCATCATGAGTGCATGCAGCTAGGTTATCGTTTCGCAAATTATGCAAACTTAACATTCAATGCTGTATCCCCAATCGTAGAGGCTGAAACAGGAGACTTAAGAATTAGCTTGGTACATGGTAGCGTTTGTGATGAAATAAGCATTTCAATAAGAAAAACACCAGCAATCATGCGATTAAATCAAAGAGTGTTAAAGAAGCAAAACTATGCTCCCATGTGGTTGTTGCAAATGTTAGCTGAGTTTGTAAAGATAAAAAGCAACATTATTGTAAGTGGGCTACCAGGAGCTGGTAAAACAGAGTTAGTAAAGTATTTATCACAGTTTATCGAACCACATCAGCGAGTCATAACCATCGAAGACACCTATGAGCTAAGATATCGTGAGTTACATCCAAAATCGGACTGTATTGCTTTGAAAGTAAATGACCGATTCTCATATCATGATGCCATCAAAGCTTGTTTAAGACAGCGTCCTGATTGGATGTTGGTATCTGAGGTGCGTGGAAATGAAGTGGTTAATCTTTTGCAAAGTGTCTCAACTGGTGCTACCTTATTGAGTACAATTCATGCGCCATCAGCACACCATATTCCAAGGCGTTTACTACATATGTTTCCAGGTGTTGAAATGTCTAATGACATCTTGCATCAGATGATATTTGACATCATTGATGTTGGGATTCATGTGGAAGCCAGTATAAGTAAGAAAGGTGTCAAACGTTATATAAAGGAAGTTATTGCTTATGAGGTTGTTGATAATACCCCAGTAGAACACGTTTTGTACCAGCATGATGAAACCGATCAATCTTCGGTAGAATGGTCAAATAAGCTTGTCGAGAAGAAGAAGCTTTATGAGTCAACGGTGAAACATTCATGACTATCTTGCTCTTTTTGATAGGCATTGTCATGTTATATCAATTAATAAAAATCGATATACCTATTCGTGATCTTATTACTGGAAGGTTTAAAGCAGTTAAGTATTTATATGTTAAACATCACTTTGTATTTAAAGCCAAACATCAGTTCTTCATGTACTTGTTGCTTAGTGTTTGTTCAGTTGTGATTGGATTAATCTTTTATCTTCCTACAAACTTAATCATAATGATTGTTGGTTTTTGCTGGGCAAGTTATCCAATTTTAGTGCTATGGCAACTACAACATCGCTATCATGCAAATGAGTTTGAGCAAATAACATCTTTTTTGCAACATTTCATTGCTCATTTCAAATCAAACTCAAAAGTGCTACTCGCCTTATATGAAACTAAATCTTACCTTGATGGGAAAATGTTGAAGCTAGTTGAAGAAGCAATTGATGACCTTGAGTTAAATGGAAATGCGAATGCTGCTTTTGCTAGAATAACCAAGGAATATCCACATTTTATTGTTTGGAACATCCAAACATGGATAACATCAGCTGAGCTTTATGGAGTTGATGACTGCAAAGAAGCAGTAGAACTGCTTGAGGATGATATTGATGATTGGATTGAAGATACTCAAATGCATGTTCTTTCTTTGTATCAAATGAAAAACAAAATTCTATTGTTGAGTGTTATTGCGATTATGATTGCTTTGTTTAATCAACGAATGTTGTTAAGTTTTATGGATTTGACATCACAAACGGTATATCACCACGTTGTTTTCATATTCTTATTGTCTATTTTGTTTACCATTCTGATGGCATATCGTTTTTTACGTCAATCCTGGATTGTAAAAGGAGAGTGTTTGTGGAAAGAATCTTCTTAATGGGTTTTATATTTATACTATGGTTACTGCTTCTAATTAATCGAGAAGTATTAAGTCAATCATTTATGGAAGACAATCTTCAGCAATTATTGAAAATGACAAATGAACCTAATATTGAGAGTTTTCAAAATAAGCGACTATTAAAATCGCTATCAGTTGTTTTACTAGTTTTACTTTCAATATATCTTGATCTAGGGCTTCTCTATGTTTTGATATGGATTGTGATTGCTATTATCATTTATAAAATCCCATACTTTCGAGTCAAGTCAAAATTTAAGCAACTTGTCGGACAAATCAAGTATGAGTTTCCAATATGGTTAAGACAGTTACAAATATTACTTCAAAATAACACGGTGGTTGTTTCATTAGAAAAGTCATTTGATTTAGCTCCAATGCTTATACAAACACATCTTCACGATTTTATTAACAAACTTAAAGAGCAACCGCAGCAGTTAAGCATTTATACAGGATTTCTTGAAGATTACGAATGTGTAGAAATTGAGAGAGCAATGAAATTGCTTTATCGATACAACAGTGTGGGAAAAGAAGATTCAATGAAACAGCTTAATCGAATGATTCAGACAACAGCTAAATGGCTCCGTGAGCAGCGTCTTGAGATTCAAAGCACCCAATCGCAAGTCAAGCAATGGTGGGGCTTACTTCCTCTGTTTGGGGTAACTTTGGTGTTTGTTACAATGATGATTCAAACATTCTTCACACTATTAGAAAGGGGGTGAGCAAATGAAAGCATTCTTTGAAGAGTATGGTTTAGTCTTGGTCGTTACGGTTATTGCTGTGGGGATGATAAGCTTCTCTGAAGATTTTAAAGAGACATTACGTGATAGTATTAGCACTCAATGGACAACAATTACTGAGGTAGGAAGTTAATGAAAGGTGGTATTGAATTATCACTGGTACTAAGCTTCGGTATGATGTTTCTATTAGCTTCAATTTCTGTTGTCAGTGTGATGGTTTCATATAACAATGCGCGTTTTATGCAAGAACAGATTGTGTCCATCATTGAGTATTACAACAAGTATGATGATGAAGTGCAAGATCATATTCAATCACTTCATCAATGCTACGATTGTCAATACACAATTGAATACCATCCTACCAATCGATATCACGTTAAAATTTCCTTTCCAATTCAAGTTTTATTTGTTGAATATCGTGCTTTGGCTTATGTATCAGGGTTTACTATCCCGATTTCGTAAAAGACAGGAGTTAATTCTGTCTTTTTATATGAATGGAAATTAATAACTTAATCATGTACACTATAAATGAGGTGTAACATGATTGTAACAATAGACATAGGCAACTCAAATATTGTTGTAGTTGTATATGATAAAAACCAACATAGAGTTGTTGAATTACGAGAAGAAACAAAGAAAGATCGTGCAAAAGAATATTATCGTCGTTTACTTCAACGAGTAAAGTCAGATATTTTGGGAACTGTTGAAGGCGTGATAATAGCAAGTGTAGTACCGAAGATAACGAGTACTATTTTAGAGATTTCTAATCAAATTTTTAAAGTTAGACCATTTAATGTCACAGTAAGTAATATTCCTGAATTTGTGGTTCATTTAGATAATCCAGACGAGTTAGGAGCAGACTTCATTGCAACTGCGTATGGTGTGATTGCAAAAAGGAAGTATCCAGCTGTTATTGCTGATATGGGTTCAGCAACAAAACTTAGCGTTATTGATGAAAAAAGGCAATTTTCAGGAGGTGTTATTATTCCTGGTGTTCAGGTTGCTAATGAAGCATTAGTGCATTTTATACCACACTTGCCTGAAATTGAGTTAAAATTACCTAAAGAGGTCATAGGACATGATACAATATCAGCTATGCAGTCAGGGCTTCTTTATGGTGTGATTGGTAGTTTAGAAGGTATTGCTAATCGAATTGAAAAACAAGCAGGTCATAATATGTATCGGTTTTTAACCGGAGGGTATGCAAATATTGTTTTTCATGAGATGCCAGAGTTTGATTTTGAACCTTACTTGCTAAATGAAGGTTTGTATTACTTATATACAGAAAAGAAGGTAAATTATGAACGTTAAAGAAATTACATTTAATGCAATGTTTATTGCAATTGTCGCTGTGATGGCATTGATTCCTAACTTAGGAATCATCACAGTTGGACCGATTTCAATTACGATTTTGCATATACCAGTCATTGTTGCTGGAATTGCATTTGGAATGAAATCTGCTATTATTGTCAGTCTTGCATTCGGATTAAGCACCATGTTTGTAGCCATGACTCGTGCTGTAACTCCGATTGATGTGTTATTTGTAAACCCAATTTTATCAGTATTCCCTAGATTGTTGTTTGGTTTAACCATTTCATTTATTTGGAAGATGATTGTTTCATTTAAAGTAAATGAGAATATTTCAATATCAATTACAGCATTCTTTGCTACTGTCTTTCATGCAATCTTTGTACTTGGAACGCTGTATTTCTTTTTAGGATATACTGGAGATTTGCTTACACAGATTAACGAATGGTTTATTTTTGTGTTTACGATTATTATCTCGAACACTTTGCTAGAAGCAGTTGCGGCAATATTATTATCAGTTCCGCTTGTGCACATTTTATGGCGAATTTATCCAAATGCAAAGACTCATCAGATCAATCGATGAGTCTTTTTTTAATGTCTTTACAAAAGCAGTTAAATAAAGTAAAATAACAAAGCAAGCTAATGGCGATCGTGGCGAAGTAGGTTAACGCACCGGGTTGTGGCTCCGGCACTCGCGGGTTCAAGTCCCGTCGGTCGCCCCATTATAAAAATAAATCCCGTAAGGGATTATTTTTTTATATTTTGCTCTATTATTAAAATGACATCTTGATAATACAACTGATCTTCAATGATGTTGTGTTGAACATTCTCTAAAATATATAACTTCTTTTCTTTAGATAAAACATGATGATACACATACTCACTCGAGCGTAATGGAATTTTAAAATCAGATCTCCCATGGAAAATAAGTAAAGGACATGTTATTTCTTTAATGCTATGCTTGCAAATTGAAACGACATTTTTGAATGCATCCATAAATGTAGGAGGTAAAGGTTTGTAGATTTGATCAGGTTCTATGTGCTCAGGCTTACGAGTAATCTTTTTTGCCAAACGTTCTTTCACAGCTTTCATAGTTATGTATTCAAAAGCTGGAGCAATCAGCACAAGTAGTTTTATTGGAAATTTGGCTGCAAGCTCAGTTGCAATCACACCTCCCATCGAAAATCCAATGACCACGACATCCTCTTTTACTTCCAATGCCTCTTTGACCGCAGTTTTTGCTCGTTCAATCCATTCAATTGCATCATCGTCATGTTCATCATTAGTATCAAAAAGTTCAGGGACCATAACTAAAAAGCCACGTTGTTTAAAATGTTGAATAAGATGGTTGAGCGGATGCCATTTTCTACTGCTAAACCCATGGATGACAACAATCACAGGCTTGCTAGAGAAAGTACGATAAATAATGTGTTCAATTTTCATAATGTTACCTATTTTTAGTATATCACAAGATGATTATACATTAATTCTATATTAATGAGAGAACTTTGTTCACTTGATAATTTGAGATTTTGGCAGCTTATATTTGAAAAAGATGTATAGGCAACGTATAATGAGAATGTACAAAAAATAGGAGCAAAACATGAACAAAAAAGATGTATTAGTAGAAATTTCAGCACGTCATATGCATGTGACGCAAGAGCACCTAGAAATATTATTTGGTCCAGGTGCTACATTAACACCAATCAAAGACTTGTCGCAACCGAATCAATTTGCTTGTGCAGAACGAGTGGATGTTGTTGGGCCAAGAAACACGATTAAGGGTGTTACTATTTTAGGACCAACACGCCCTGAAACACAAATTGAGGTATCTTTAACTGAAGCACGACAATTAGGCATTAAAGCTCTAGTGAGAATGAGTGGTTCGATTGAAGGAACTGAAGGATGTAAACTTGTGGGACCTAAAGGTGAAGTTGTCATTGACAAAGGCATTATTGCTGCAAAGAGGCATATACATTTTAATGAAGATGAGGCTAAAGCGTTTGATGTTGCTGATAATGAAGTTGTGATGGTAAAGGTGACATCAGATAGTCGATCATTAGTTTTTGATGATGTCGTCATTCGTGTCAACAAGAATTTTAAAGCAGCCATGCATATTGATACAGATGAAGCAAATGCTGCTGGTTTAACTCAATCAGTCATGGGAGAGATTATTAAAAAAACAGTCGGGTGACCGATTGTTTTACTAGAAAGGATTAATCATGATTATACAAAGTAAACGTGTGTGGTTAACAGGACAGTTTGTTCCTGCACAACTTGAAATCAAAGAACACAAGATTCATGCAATTCATCCTTATGATGAGTTCCCCAGTGATGTGGATTATCAAGATAAAAGGATTGTTCCAGGATTCATTGATGTGCACATCCATGGTGCATATGGTGTAGACACAAATGATGCTGATGCTGAAGGTCTCAAGAAAATCATGCGAGGATTAGTTCAAGAAGGAGTAACCTCTTTTTGTCCAACAACAGTAACACAAAGTCATGATGTGCTTATAGCAGCACTTAAAAATGTGGCAGAAGTAGCTAAAGAAGATGTTAAAGGAACACAAATTGTGGGTATCCATTTTGAAGGTCCTTTTTTAGATGAACAGTACAAAGGAGCACAACCTTTACAGTTTATTACAAAACCAAGCTTAAGTTTGTTTAAGGAGTATGAAGAAGCTTCTGGAAATCTAATTAAAATAATTACAATGGCACCTGAGAAAGATGAAGATTATGAGTTAATCAAGTACTGTGCTAGTAAAAATATCACAGTTTCTATGGGACATTCTGCTGCTAGTTTTGACCAAGCTTTGATAGCAGCTGCTAATGGTGCTAGAAGTATGACGCATGTCTTTAACGGTATGACGGGTATCCATCATCGCCACTTTGGATTAGCTGGTGCAGCTCATCGATTAGCAGGCGTGTATGGTGAAATCATTGGAGATGGTAACCATGTTATATGGCCAGCGATACATACACTAATGATGTCTAAAGGAAAATACCACAATGTGCTTATCACAGATTCATTGAATGTGAAGGGAAGCAAAGCGGGTATATATGAATTAGGTGGTCAGAAGATTGAAGTTAGAAGTAATGGTAGTGCCTATATTGTAGGTACAGACACATTGTCTGGAAGTACCTTAAAAGTAAATATAGGCATTAAAAACTTAGTCGAAAAAGCTGAAGTGCCGTTTGAATATGCCATCAATGCAGCTACAATAAACCCTGCATCAATGATCTATATTGATGATCGCAAAGGAAAGCTACAAGTTGGTTATGACGCTGATATTGTTGTGCTAGATGACAATTATGATGTATTATCAACCTATGTATTAGGTGAGGTTGTCTATCAACCGTAAAGGAGCATATATGAAGCATGTATTTATCATCAATCCAACAAGTGGAAAAGGTAAAGCATACCAACAGATAGAAGCAGTAAAAGAGTTATTCAACGAAAAAAATGAACCGTTTGAGATTCTCTTAACAGAATATCAAGGTCATGCAACAGAACTAGCAAAGCGATATAAAATGAGTGATGATGTGACGCTATATTCTGTAGGTGGTGATGGAACAGCCTATGAAGTGCTAAATGGGTTACAAGACCAAGTTCCAATGGCTATCATTCCAGCAGGAACGGGAAATGATTACTATCGTATGCTTGGGTATACCAAAAAAGATATAAAATCAATTATCAAAGAAACGGTTGAAGGTAAAGTTGTCAAAACGGATTATGGCTTGGCAAACGATCGTAGATTTTTAAACATGATGGCGTTAGGTTTAGATGCTGAAGCAAATCAAGTGGCACAAGATCTCGGCAAGAAGTTGCCTATTCCAAGATCACTCGTTTATGCAATCAGTGCTTTGTTTGTTATTGTTCGCCCAAGAAAAATAAATCTGGAGCTTGAAATAAATGGTGAAACCATTATTCAAAAATCCTTATTAATAGCAGTTATGAATGGTCGGTGGTATGGCGGAGGATTCCAACCAACACCGATGGCTTCTATCCAAGATGGTTTATTGGATGTGTGTCTTGTTGCTGATGTTCCATTTATCAGGATGCTTCAACTACTGCCGAAATATTTCAAAGGAACACATGTGAATGAACCAGAAGTCAAATTTTACAGAAGTAATCAGTTTGAACTAAAGACAGAAAAATTGTGTTCTGTAAGTTGCGATGGCGAAACAAATAAACAGGATAAAATTGTGTTTAAATTGGTGAAAGATGGTTTATGCTTGCGTGTACCTCAATTATCATCATTAAAATAAATTAAGGAGTATTATGCAAATAATTATTGTTGAAAATAAGGAAAAAGTTAGTTTAGAAGCTTTCAATATTGTGAAGAATATCATTTTAAAAAACAATCAAGCTGTTCTTGGTTTGGCAACAGGTTCAACACCAATAGGATTATATAAGTTATTGATAGATTCATTCAAAAAAGAGCAGCTTTCTTTTAAAGATGTTACAACATGTAACTTAGATGAGTATGTTGGATTGGATCGAAATCATCCTCAATGTTACTATCATTTTATGAAAGAGCATCTATTTGATCACATAGATATTAGTTTAGAGAATACTTTCATACCGAATGGCATGGCAGAAGATTTAGAGAAAGAATGCAAACACTATGAAGATGTTCTTAATCAGCACCAAGTTGATGTACAGATTCTAGGTGTTGGTTCAAATGGTCATATCGGTTTTAATGAGCCGATGACACCGTTTGATTCAATAACACATGTCATTGAGTTAGCGCAACAAACACGTGAAGATAACGCTCGTTTCTTTGACGCTATTGAAGATGTTCCAACACATGCTATTACGATGGGGATTTCCTCAATTTTAAGAGCTAAAAAAATTATTCTAATGGCAACATCAGAATATAAAGCTCAAGCCATTCAACAGATGATTGAAGGTCCTGTTGATCTGAAATGTCCGGCATCTATTCTTCAAACTCATCCAGATGTTGTTGTTATTGTTGATAAAGATGCTGCAAGGATGTTAGGTAATGGATAATATTAGAGTAATTGTTTCTGACATGGATGGAACGCTTTTAAATGACAATAAAGAACTATCAGAGAACACAGTTAAAGCATTTATCCGGGCTCAGCAGCAAGGATATACCATGGTGTTAGCCACAGGACGTGGGATCAATATGGTTATGGATTTTGCAAAAAAGCTGAAAATGGATGAGTATGGTGGATATATTGTTGGATTTAATGGTCAACAAGTATTGGAACTAGCAACTAATACATTTCATGAAAATGAATATCTTGAACCAGAAATAACAAAATCTGTATTTAAATTTGCAAAAAAGCATTCACTTCAATTAGTTCTAGAGAACAAAAATGGTTTTTTGATTTATACGCCATGGATATTACTACCATTGAGGATATATGCCTTTTACATAAAACTAAGACATAAAAGAATGCAAAAGAAAAATGAAACGTATCATTTGATGTCAGGGTATTTAGTCAATCCTAGTTTTAAGGTTGAAACACTTTCATCATTGAAACAGCTTGATGAACCTGTAGCTAAGATGGGAATTAGTCAGTACAATGGATGGATGAGAAGAAAATATCCTAAGATTATGTACGCTTTCGAGAACCAAATTACAATTACAAGAGTTGCTCCTTTTTGGATTGATATTATGCCAAAAGGGATGAATAAATCAATCGGACTTAAGTGGGTGAGTGAAAGATTAGGAATACCGACAAGCGATTTCATAGCTTTTGGCGATGCGGAAAATGATGTTGCCATGATGAAAGAAGTTGGAGTTAGTATCGCAATGAAAAATGCGATGAGAAATTTAAAGAAAATTACGTCTACATCCATAGAAGAAACCAATAATGAAGATGGTGTAGCAGTCACAATCAACAAGATATGTGAAGGCACCTTTGTTGTATAATAGATGCGTTTTTTTTATACTATGTTATACTATCTACGATAAGGAGGGTTAAATATGAAAGTAGTAAACTCAGCCGAATTTGAAACAGCAGTTGCAAATGGTGTTGTTCTTGTTGATTTCTATGCAGATTGGTGTGGACCATGCAAAATGATTGCACCGATTCTAGAACAACTTCAAGATGAATATGAAGGAAAACTTGAAATTATAAAAGTTGATGTTGATGCTGAAGGTGGATTAGCACAGAAATATAGCATCATGTCGATACCAACATTAATGCTATTTAAAGATGGAGATGTGGTTGGTCAAGTATTGGGTTTTCAGGCAAAACCGATGCTAAAACAGTTCATTTCAAAAGCAGGCATCTAACAAAAGAAAAGCAAATTAACACACGCGAATTTTAACAGCTTGTGTTTTTTTTTATTCTTGTTTATTAAAATTAAACAATTTGTTTATATATATTGCAATTATTATGAGGTTGTGTATAATAATATTTGCGTTTATTATTATTAATAACTAAGTTTACACTTACTAAACAAAGGAGCCAATTATGAATATCGGTCAACGGATAAAACGATTGCGAATCAAGAATGGTTTAACATTGGAAGAACTAGCAAGTCGGTGTGAATTAACAAAAGGATTTATTTCTCAGCTTGAACGCGACTTAACATCGCCTTCAATTGCAACACTTAATGATATAACGGAAGCACTTGGCATTAGTATGGCAGAGTTCTTTGTTGAGGAAGAAGATGAGAAGATTGTGTTTGCTCAAGATGATTTCTTTATAGATGAAAAAGAGGATATTGTTATTCAATGGATTGTTCCTAATGCTCAAAAGAATGAGATGGAGCCTATTGAGATACATCTAAAGCCTCTAGCTAAATCATTTATGATCAGTCCTCATGAGGGCGAAGAGTTTGGATATGTATTAGCTGGACGAATTGTTCTCGTTGATGGAGAACGACGTTTCTCGATTAAGAAAGGTCAAACATTTTACATCAAAGGAGCAAATGAACATTACTTAGAAAACCCAAGCCAAAATACAGCGAAAGTTTTATGGGTTTGCACCCCACCAATATTTTAGGAGAGTACTATGCGCAACTTAATTTCATTTAAAAATATCGTCAAAGAATTTGATGGTCAACTTGTTTTAAAAGGTATAAATTTAGATATTTATGAAAATGAATTTGTGACATTACTAGGGCCATCTGGATGTGGAAAGACCACGCTCTTGAGGATTCTTGGTGGTTTTATTGAGCAAACCGAAGGGAATGTTTATTTTGATGGGATAGAAATTAGTTCAATTCCACCTTATAAACGTGAAATAAATACGATATTTCAACGATACGCTTTGTTTCCTCATATGAATGTTTATGACAACATAGCATTTGGTTTAAGAATAAAAAAACAGTCTAAGGACATCATAGATCAGAAAGTCAAACGCATGTTAAGACTTGTTGGGCTAGTTGGTTATGAGAACAGAGCGGTTACATTATTATCAGGGGGACAACAACAGCGTGTTGCAATAGCGCGAGCATTGGTTAATGAACCGATGGTTTTACTGCTTGATGAACCTCTAGGAGCATTGGATTTAAAGCTTAGAAAAGAAATGCAAGTGGAACTAAAGAAGATTCAACAAGAAGTAGGTATTACATTTATCTATGTCACCCATGATCAAGAAGAAGCTTTAACCATGTCAGATAAGATTGTTGTGATTAATGATGGAGAAATTCAACAAATAGGTAATCCTACTGACATTTACAATGAACCTGAGAATCGTTTTGTTGCAGACTTTATAGGTGAAAGTAACATCGTGGACGGAGTTATGAATGATGATTACCTTGTCTCTTTTGACGATGCTCAGTTTGAATGTGTTGATTATGGCTTCGATGACAATGAGAACGTTGATATTGTCATCAGACCAGAAGATATTGACATTGTTTCTGTCGAAGCAGGAAAACTCAATGGTAAAGTTATTTCCAGTTTGTTTAAAGGTGTACATTATGAAATTATTGTAGAGACAGCTCATCGTCAATATATTATTCATACAACAGATAACGTTTCGATTGATCAGAAGGTAGGATTGTCATTTTATCCAGAAGATATCCATGTGATGTCAAAGATAGGGTCGTATTAATATGAAAATATATTCACATTTCATAAGACCATACATGACATGGTTAGGTATATTTATCGTTATCCCTTTCCTACTGATCTTGTTTTATGCCTTTACAACTGAAGGAAATGAGGTGCTTGCATTTCGATTCACTTTGGACAATTTCATTCGTTTTTTTGACCCGATATTTGTTAGAGTCTTAGTGAAATCAATGCAAATTGCATTCGTGACAACAATTATTTCCATCTTCATCGGTTATCCAATAGCATATTTTATTTCTATTACCAATGAAAAGGCACAAACATTACTTATCTTGTTAGTAACCATGCCAATGTGGATTAATATGCTTGTTCGTACATATGCATGGATTGGAATTTTAGCTGATTATGGACTAATTAACAAATTGTTAGGATGGTTCAATATCGGACCATTAAACATGATGTATACCGATTTTGCAGTTACATTAGGAATGGTTTATAACTTCTTGCCTTTTATGATTCTTTCAATATATACTGTTTTAGCAAAAATGGATAGAGCACTCATTCATGCCAGTTATGATTTAGGCGCAAATCGTTTTCAAACATTCTTAAAAATAGTCTTGCCTTTATCCATTCCTGGAATCATTGCTGGGATTACACTAGTGTTCTTACCTGCTGTTTCAACATTTGTCATTCCTAAATTTTTAGGTGGTGGTAATTATGTTCTTATTGGAAACTTAATTGAAACGCAGTTTATTACAGTTGGCCAGTGGCATTTTGGAAGTGCTATCTCCTTAATCATGGCGATCATTATCATGTTATCTATGGTCGTTGCAAAGAAATTTGATAAAGATGTTGAAGAAGAAAAGCAATTACAAAGCGAGGGTGTCACATGGTAGGTATCAAACAAAATCGCTGGTTACCTTTCGTAATCATTGGACTGACATTATTGTTCTTCTATCTTCCAATTATCATATTAATGATCTTCTCATTTAATGATTCAAGATCATTGACGAGTTGGTCTGGCTTTTCATTACAATGGTATCGACAGCTGTTTGAAAGTCGTGAGGCGATGAGTGCCGTGACAACAACGATAACAATTGCTGTTATATCCACGTTGATTTCAACATTTGTTGGAACGATTACCGCAATAGGTCTTTCAAAAAGTAGAAAAATTATTAAGGAGCTCGTACTAACACTGAACAATTTCCCGATTTTGAATCCTGAAATTGTCACTGCTATTGGTCTTATGTTGTTGTTCTCTGCTTTTGCAATCCAAAGAGGTTTTACAACGATGCTGTTAGCACATATTAGTTTCAGCATTCCATATGTTATATTGACGATACTGCCAAAGTTAAGATCACTTGATCCTAACTTAGCAGAAGCAGCCATGGATTTAGGAGCTACACCATGGCAAGCTTTAACCAAAGTCATCGTCCCACAAATTGCACCTGGTATTTTAGCAGGAGCACTCATTGCATTCACCATGTCATTTGACGATTTCGTTATATCCTATTTTGTGACAGGTGGAGGCGTCAAGAATATTTCAATATTAGTTTACACAATGTCTAAACGCATCAATCCAACAATCAATGCACTATCAACAATTCTTGTTGTAATTATTACGATCGTGCTAGTTATTGTTAATGTTATACCACAAGCAAAAAAGAAAGAGAGGGTTTCAATCGAATGAAAAAACTACTATTTGCTTTATTAGGATTAGGTTTATTTTTAGGTGGGTGCACAGGCTCATCTAGTCAAGAAACACTACGTGTTTACAACTGGGGTGTTTATATTGACGAAGCTGTCATAACTGAGTTCGAAGAAATGTATGACGTTCGAGTTATTTATGAAAACTTCGAATCAAATGAAATGATGTACACTCAATTACAGAGTGGCGAAATTTATGATGTCGTCATTCCATCAGATTATATGATAGAGCGTATGATTGCAGAAGGTATGCTTGCGCAACTTGATAAGAGTCTATTATCTAATTATGGAAGTGTGATGGAGCATCTTAAAGGATTGCCTCATGACCCAACAGATAGTTACTCAATCCCTTATTTTTGGGGTAATGTTGGATTAGTGTACAACACCAACAATGTTGACACTGTTGATTTAATTTCTCAAGGATGGAACATTCTACAAAACGAGAAATATGCTGGACGTATCTTTATGTATGACTCAGAGCGTGACTCATTTATGGTTGCTTTAAAAGCATTGGGTTACTCTGCAAACACAACTGATGAAAACCAACTTGAAGCTGCTTATCAGTGGTTATTACAAGTTAATAACACCATGAATCCTGTTTATGTAACAGATGAAGTGATTGATCAAATGATCAATGGAACAAAAGACATTGCTATTATGTATTCTGGTGATGCGGTGTATGTTGAAATGGAAAATGAAGACATGGCTTTCTATGTACCACATCAAGGAACAAACCTTTGGGTTGATGCTATGGTCATTCCTGCTAATGCTAGAAATGTAGAACTAGCACACAAATGGATTGATTTTATGCTTGATTATGACGTAGCATTGGCTAATACATATGAGGTTGCATACACCACACCAATTCAAGCTGTTTTTGATGATGTAACAGCTGAAGGTGGAGACTTTGAAGATTATTTAGACTCTTATGTTCCACGTCTAAACTATGAACTGGATGAGACATTTAGACACAATGATGAGACAAAACGCATTATGTCAGATCTATGGATTCGTGTGAAAGCACAGTAATTATAAGCAATTAATTCAAACGGAGCAAATGCTCCGTTTTACTTTTGTTTAGCGTCATTTTTGTCTCGTTTTTTATTGCATTTTAAGGTGGGCTTATGTATAATAGAAAAGCACAGCAGTAACGGTTCCTTAGCCAAGTGGTAAGGCAATAGACTGCAACTCTGTGATCATCGGTTCAAATCCGATAGGAACCTCCAATCTTTGTGGGGCTGTGGCGGAATAGGCAGACGCGACGGACTTAAAATCCGTTGATGGTAACATCGTGAGGGTTCAAGTCCCTCCAGCCCCACCATTTATTGTGTTTCATATTGCATCTAGGTGCAATTTGTGTTATTATGAGCAAGCTGTGAATAGCGCCGCGCCCATAGCTCAACTGGATAGAGCGTTTGACTACGGATCAAAAGGTTGTGGGTTCAACTCCTGCTGGGCGCGCCATTTTTATTTAAACGTCGGGATGTAGCACAGCTTGGTAGTGCACTTGATTTGGGATCAAGGGGTCGCAGGTTCAAATCCTGTCATCCCGACCATTTGTTTTATTAGCCAAGGCGGGGTAGCTTAGCTGGCTAGAGCGTTCGGTTCATACCCGAAAGGTCGTGGGTTCGAGTCCCACTCCCGCTACCAATTGATTTTGTTGGGGCAATTAAGGGACCCTTAGCTCAGTTGGTCAGAGCTGCCGGCTCATAACCGGTAGGTCGTAGGTTCGAGTCCTACAGGGTCCACCATCATTTATTGGAGGAATACCCAAGTGGTTTAAGGGACTGGTCTTGAAAACCAGCAGATGCGCGAGCATGCGTGGGTTCGAATCCCACTTCCTCCGCCATGAAATTTATGTTATAATGTTGTGGCATCTGTTTAGAATTATTAGTTATCGCGGGGTAGAGCAGTCTGGTAGCTCGTCGGGCTCATAACCCGGAGGTCGTAGGTTCAAATCCTTCTCCCGCAACCAAATGGTCCGGTGGTGTAGTGGTTAACATGCCAGTCTGTCACACTGGAGATCGCGGGTT
>OBJA01000729.1_pt1 | contig 26927 bp, 29 predicted proteins | sample 1519751 | NCBI WGS metagenome assembly OBJA01 (sample SAMEA3881238, study PRJEB22517) | soil metagenome | biome: lake sediment; feature: soda lake sediment; material: sediment, water from around vicinity | place: India | collected 2013-12-23 | depth 3 m
GGGTACGAGGCGCCTGGCTGCTTGCCCGAATCTGCGGCACTGCTGAACGCTTACAGGTTATTAAGGGATGAAATTTATGAACGAGGATTTTGCCCGGGTGGATGTTCTGATCGTCGGGGCCGGGCCGGCGGGACTGGCGGCGGCTATCACCGCCAAACGGCTCCAGCCCCAATGGTCGGTCTGCGTGATCGACAAGGGGGCGGCTCCCGGCAACCATGGCTTGTCGGGGGCGGTGCTGGAGGCCGATTGCCTGGCCCGGCTGCTGGACCCGGTTGACCCCGCCTGGCGGGAGAGCAAGGCGGCCCAGGGGGTGCTGGGGGAGCGGGTGGCCATCGACGACGTGCTGCTGCTCAGCCGCCACGGCGCCCTGCAGCTAAGGCCCCTGCTCAAGCTGGCCAAGCTGTTGGGCCTGGGTTACGGGCGGATGGTGCATGAGGGCGATTATATCTGTTCGGTAAGCCGCCTCAGCGCCTGGCTGGCGGAAGTTGCTGGCGGCCTGGGGGTGGAGGTGCTGCCCGGTTTCGCCGCCGCCGAAATTTTATGGGATCAGGCCGCCGCTCGGGCCGTCGGGGTTCGGCTGGCGGACTCGGGCCGCGATCATGCCGGTGAGCCCCAGGTCAATTTCCGGGCCGGTGAGACCATCAGCGCCGCCGCCGTGCTGCTGGCCGAAGGCTGTGACGGCCTGCTCAGCGAACAGTTCGTGGTTCGGGCCGGACTCAAGCGCCGCAGCGAGCAGCTTTACTCCCTGGGCGTCAAGGAGCTGATCCGGGTCAGCGATGAGCAGTATCAAAAATTCACCGCCGCCCGGGTGGTCCACGCCATGGGTTATCCATTGTGGACCCCGCTGGTGGGGCCGGATATTTTCGGCGGCGGCATTCTCTATCCCATGGGGGAAAACCGGATCGCCGCCGGGATCATCGCCGGGCTGGATTACCGTTATCACGACTTCAACCCCCAGGACGCCCTCACCCTGTTCAAAGCCCACCCCACGGTGGCCGAATACCTGGCCGGCGGCACGGTGGTGGAGGCCGGGGCCAAGATGATCCCCGAAGGCGGCATCTACGCGGTGCCCCGCTGCCCCGACACCGGGGCCATCGGCAAGGGCAACGTGCTGCTGCTGGGGGATAGCGCCGGCCTGGTCAACATGCTCAAGATCAAGGGCCTGCACAACGCCATCCTCTCCGGGATCGCCGCCGCCGAGGCCCTGGCTGCCAACGTGACAGTCGGCACCTCTTCGAAGACGCCGGCGGCGGTTGCAGGCGGCAACGGCGGCAAGCCCGAGACCGCCGCTGCTGGTGGTGGCGGTGGTGTCTGCGCTCCTGCGGCTGTCGGGGCCGGGTTTGCCAATAAGCTGGCGCAATCTTATACCGCCAATCTGGAAAAGGCCGGGGTGCTGGTGGAGATGGACGAGGCCCGCAACTTCCGCCAGGCCATCGCCCGCTTCGGCACCAGCCTGGGGTTGATGCTGGCGGTCTTTGGCCGGCTGCTGGCCCATTTCCGGCCCGGTCCCGATTACTCTCATCTCCACCGTTCAGCGTATCCCCACAAGCCGGAGCGGCCCTTTGACAAGGACGCCTTCACCGCCAAAAGCGGCACCGGACACCGGGAGGAGGAGCCCTGCCACCTGCTGATCGCCGACCCTGCCCTTTGTCGGGAACGTTGCCGGGAGCATTTCGGAGCCCCCTGCGTCACCTTCTGCCCGGCCGGGGTTTACGAGGAGATCGGCGATCAGCCCAAGCCGGCCAACCCCTCCAACTGTCTGCACTGCAAGACCTGCCAGCGCAAATGCCCCTATGACAACATCCGCTGGACGGTCCCGGAGGGAGGTGAGGGGCCGCGCTACAGCACCATGTAGTCAGGCGATATTGAAGGCTTATGGGAATACTTGAACATCTTGATATCTGGCGGCTGCTGGCCGGCCTGGGCATCTTCCTCTTCGGGATGTTCATGATGGAGGAATCCATCAAGCTGCTTTCCGGGCGGGCCTTCAAATCGCTGATCCGCCGCTTTACCGACACTCGGCTGCGCGGCATCCTTTCCGGGATCGTCAGCACCTCCATCCTGCAAAGCTCGTCGGCGGTATCGCTGATGGTGCTGGCTTTCGTCGGGGCCGGGCTGATGAGCCTGTCCAACGCCCTGGCGGTGATGATCGGCACCAAGGTGGGCACCACCATGACCGCCTGGATCGTGGCGGTCTTCGGCTTCAAGTTCAGCATTCAAGCCTTTGCCATGCCGATGATCGGGATCGGCGGCTTGGGCCTGATTTTCCTGGCCAACTCCCCGCGTTACGTCAACCTGAGCAAGCTGTTGCTGGGCTTCGGCCTTCTTTTCCTCGGTCTGGATTTCATGAAATCCAGCGTGGAGGATTTGGCCGCCGCCATCGACCTGGCGGCCCTGCCCGCCATGGGAACCTGGGTTTACGGCCTGGCCGGGCTGCTGCTCACCGCCGTCATGCAGTCTTCCTCGGCCACCATCGCCATTACCCTGACCATGCTCTACACGGGGGTGGTGGATTTCAACGGGGCGGCGGCCATGGTGATCGGGGCCAACGTGGGCACCACTGTCACCGTGCTGCTGGGCTCCATGGGGGGGATTCCGGTAAAGCGCCAGGCGGCCCTGGGCCAGTTGCTGTTCACCACCGGCACTGCCGCCGTCACCTTCCTCTTGCTGCCCCTGTTCACCTGGCTGACCCTGGATTTTTTCAAGTTTGCCGATAATATCGTGCTGGGCCTGGCCCTCTTCCACACCATGTTCAACGTCATGGGGGTGATGCTCTATTACCCCCTGATCCCCCGGCTCACGGCCTTTGTTCAGCGCCGGATTCCCGAGCCGGAGCCCCTGCTGCTGACCCGCCACATCAATAAGACCAGCCCCGAAGTCCCCGAGGCGGCCATCGAGGCCCTGCGCAAAGAGGCGGTCAACCAAAGCAAATGGAGTGTGGATTTTCTGCGGATGATTTACGGGGTCGATCCCGAGCGCCGCACCCGGGGCCAGGTGACCTACGACGACCTGGAACGGCTGCACGCCGATATCTTTTCCTTCTACGCCCGGATTCAGGCCCACGCCATGGAGGAGGCGGAGGCCCGGCGGCTGGAGCCCTGTATCCGGGCTTCGCGCAGCGTCATGAACGCGGTGAAGAACCTGTATGAACAGAACCACGAGCTGGATGAGTACCGCCGCGAGGATAACCCTTTCATGCAGGAGGCCTGGCAACGTTTTCTCGAGCGGCTCAAGATCATCAGCGCAGTGGTGGACGAGGTGGCCGAAGCTCCGGAGAACGATCACACCGCCTTGATCCAGGGGGCTTTCCACTCGGTGGAGGAAACCGACAAACATTTCATCCACGCCTGCGCCGAGGCGGTGGCCGCCAAACAGGTTCACCAGCGCGATGTCACCCGCCTGCTGATGAGCAACCGCCTCTTCACCCAATCCTGCCGGATGCTGGCTTTAAGCCTGCAAAGCCTCAATTTGTCCCAGAGCTAAAAGTTGCGTGATGTGCCACGATCACCTTTAGTTGAACCACCAGGTGATCGGGTTGGGGTAGGGTTCGCCTCGGTCCAGGTGCTTGATTCCCCTGGCGCAACGGATTACCAGCCAGGCCAGCCAGAATAGCAGGACCAGCCAGCCCACCACGATGGTGGTAAGCAGGGCGCCCAGGAAAAGGTAGAACAGGCCGATCCAGAAGGTGCGGATTTGAAAGCGGTAGTGGCTTTGCAGCCAGGCCGGCGCCCCGCCCTGGTTGATATAGGCCAGCACCACTCCGATCAGCCCGGTGATCCCGATAAAAATTCCCACCAGATAGAGAATGTAGATGATCTTGGCGGTGGTGGCCCCGGCGGTGCCGCTTGACTGGGGGGAGGGAGTGATGGTGGTGTCCTGCATCTTGCTCACACTGGGCTGAGGTTAACCACGGTTTTTCAACTCTCTGTCAGCTTCAATTCGCCGAGGTAGGCCTGATCGGCCAGGACGAAGCTGCGGGTGGCGGCGGCCAGCAGCCGGTAGAAGTCGGTGGCGGCCTCGCGGTCGATGGTTTCGCAGAAGGCTTCGATCCAGCGGCCGGGATGCTCCTGCAAAAAAGCCAACTGGCGCAGGAGGAATTCGGCCTCGCCGGTCTGCAGGTGGCAGTGGATCAGAAAATATAAAAATTCCAGTTCGGTGGCAATGAAATCCGGGGGCTGTTTGACATCGGCGCTGGCCGCCAGCCCCACCGCCCGGTAGTGTTCCAGGGCGTTCATGGTGGTGTCCCCCATGATCTTGCGCTCGGCCTCCAGATAAATCGAGCCGTAAGGCGCGGCCAGCAGCACGTTGGGGCCCAGAAACAGTTTGGCGTGGTCCACCTGGAGGTCGGTGGTGTCCTCCAGATAATTTCCCGACTCCGTCAGTAAGTCGGCGGCATAGGCCGCTGATTCCGGGCAGCATCGCTCCAGGGCGGCGTGGAGATCGCTCAGGATGTCGGGCAGGTGTTCGTCGGGTGGGTAGAAAAGGGCGGAGAGGGCCTTGTAAGCCGTGGCCCGGTCGTTTTGCCGCCCGGTTTCGCCGTCGCCTGTTTGGTTGCCGGTCATAAAACCTCCTTGAAGGTGTATGGCGCTACACTGTGCAGTAGTTGCCCCGCCTAAAAGTTTTCAGCAACTTTAGCAGGCCGGGCGGCGCTTGCCAAGCTGTTAAGCAGCCAGGTGCTTTGTGCCCGTGCGCTCAAGCCTGGCTGATCGCCGGTGGCTGCTTTCGTCGGCGAAGGGCTGACAACGTGCGGTGCTGTTGCATGCTTACCAAAAGAGAGGCGCCGGCGGGGCAGTCCCCGGCCGGCGCCTTGTCGGCAAGTTTTTGGTGCCACTCGTCAGCTAATTAATATGCCCTCAGGTAGTAGACCTTGGGCTTGGTGCCCCGTTCCGGCATCCGTACTTTACTGCCGTACTTGGCCAGCAACTCGTGTACCGGATCGGCGGGGTTGTCCAGATCCCCCAGCAGTCGGGCTTGGGCCGGGCAGGCCTCCACGCAGCGGGGTTGAACCCCGCGAGCCAGGCGATGGGAGCAGAATGTACACTTCTCCACCAGACCTTTTTTGCGGATCCCCACATAATCTCGCTCCAGGGCGGGGTTGTAGGTGGGGATCGGCGCCCGCATTCGCCCGGTCAGCTCCTTGCCTGAGGAGGTGACGTTGGGTACCACCGGCCGATCATCGTTGTAGAGCGCGTGGGGCTCGTAGCGATTGAAGCTGATGGCATCGTAGGGGCAGGCCACCATGCAGGCCCGGCAGCCCACGCACCGTTTGGGGTCATGCAGGGTCAGGCCGGTGGCCTTATCCTTGTGCATGGCCTTGGTGGGGCAGTTGCGGGCACAGGGTGCGTTGTCGCAGTGGTTGCACTGGTTAAGTTGAAACTCGTAACGGACATTGGGGAAGGTGCCGGTGGTTTTGGCTTCATAATTCAGCCATTTGACCCCTTCCTGAACGTTATTCTCGATTTTGCAGGCCATGACGCAGGCGCCGCAGCCCATACATTTATGCAGATCGTGGGTCATAATATAGTTGGTCACGGTATCTCACCTCCCCTTATATCATTTCGATTCTGATGCGGCAGAATCCGCCGTTGCGGGCGGTGGAGCCGGACAGGTGGTCCCAGTCGGCATGCATCAGGGTGTTGGCGTTGCCGCCGCGCGGAGCCCGGCCGAACTCCTTGCTGGCATAACGCCCCATGGCCCAGTGGCCCTGGCCGAAGGTTTTGGCGGCCACTCCCGGCCGGACCCCTTCCCAGACCCGCAGCTTGCAGGTAATTGGCGAGCCCTTGGCCGATGAAACCCGTACCGTGGCCCCGTCCCGCAGGCCCAGGCGCCGGGCGTCCACCGGGTTGATTTTGATCACGTCCTCCTGGTCGAGGTCGCCGGGATCAACCCCTTTGAGCTCGTAGTACCACGGGCAGTTGCCGGTCCGGCCTTCCCGGTTGAGACGAGACTTGAAGTCGATCAGCATCAGCGGAAAGCGGCTGGGATCGCCTTCGCGCCGGGGCGGGTCGTAATGTGGGATAAAGGCCTTTTCGCCCCGGGCCGAATAGCGGCAAGCCTCCATCACCCGGTCCACGTCGACTCCATGCTTTTCGGCATGGGTTTCCAAGGTTTTCCTGAGGGTCGGGCTGTAGAGCTCAAAGCGATTGGTCTCGCCGCCGAACTTGTTGCCCAAACGGCGACCGTAGGGATATTTGATGGAGTTCCAGACTCCTTTCTCGACAAAATCCTGCCAGCCGTTGAGTACGTCTCCCTGCTTCTCGGCGGAGGGATCCCAGACATTTTTGGTGTAAACCTTGAGGGCGTAGAGGGCGAACTCCTCGGCGTTGGCCGGTTCGCGCCCGGTTTCCGGATCCTTGTAAGTTTTGTAGTAATCGAGCAGGTTGGGAAAGCCTTTTTGGGCCAGCTTTTCTGCGATCAGCCAGGTGATCTCGGTCTCGTCGTTCTTGACGTCGAAGATTCGGTCATGGATGGGCTGTTGAATCGAGATGTGGGTATAAAGCTGGGTTTTCTGGCTGGTATAGGCCCACCGTTCGGTCATGTGCTGGGCCACCGGCAACAACAGGTCGGCAAACCAGGAAAACTCGGCAAAGTGGGTGGTTATGTGGGCGGTGAAGGGCACCTTGGCCATGGCCTTGTCCCAACGGTCGGTCTCGGTGCAGGAAAAGTTGGGGTTGATGAAGTAGGCGATCATCATCTTGATGTCGTAGGGATCTTCCGCCAAAATACCATCGGCCACCCTGTTGGTGTTAACCCCGGCGCCGGGCCGGCCGCTGGCGACGTTGGGCCACTCCAGGCGGCCGCGCTGGTCGATCTTTTCCAGCCGCGCTTTTTCCTTGGCCATCTCATCCTGAAAATCGGCCATCGACAGAGCGCCGTGGCGGGGGCCGCCGGGGGAGCCGCCGGTATGGCCGCCGAAGCTGTCCGGCGCGCCCACCAGACCGGCCAGGGCCTGGATTGCCAAGGCGGCGTAGGAGCCGTTGGGCCACATGGTGGGGCCGTTCCAGACGCAGACCCTGGGGGCGGCTTCGGCCATATCGCGGGCCACCTTGTAGATCTGCTCTTTGGGGATGCCGCAGATCTTCTCGGCCCATTCCGGAGTCCGGTCTTTGATCTCCAGGTTCCACCACTTGACCAAGCCGTAGGTTTCCTTCTCCTCGAAGGACCCCTCATCCACCGTCCTGCCGGTAACAAAAAGGTTCTGGCCATCGTTGAAGTCGCCGACAAAGGGTTTGTACCACAGACCCTCGGTGAGGATTACATGGGCCAGGGCCACGGCCAGGGCACCGTCCTCGCCGGGAATCACCGGCAACCAGTCGTCGGCCTTGGCGCCGATGGTTGTCAGCATCGGGTTGACGCTGGCGATTTTACCCTTTTCCTGAACCCGGCCCACCGCGTTGATGGCAAAAGGCACAAGCCGATTGGAGGAGGTGGGGTCGCAGCCCCAGGCCAGCAGGTAACGGGTGTTGAGCAGGTCGAAATCCCGATAACCCCAGTTGCGCTCGGTGAAGAAGGAGCCGACTTTTTCCGTCTCGGCACAGATCGAACTGTGGGAGATGTTGTTGGGGGATCCGATGATCTTGGGAAAATGATCGTACAACAGGTGATGCATGTGGGAGTAACGTCCCCGCATTACACACAGCTTGTGGGGTTCCTGGTCGCGGCGCAACTCCAGGAGTTTGTCGGCGATCATGTCCGCTGCCTCACTCCAGGAGATGGGAACGAAACGAGGATCCTCATTGCGCCCCTTGCGGGGGTTGGTTCGCTTCATCGGTCCCTTGACCCGGTCGGGATCGTAAACCTGCTGCAGCACCATGTGGCCGCGGGGGCAGAGGTTGCCCACCCCGGTCTTGGCGTTGGGGTTGCCTCGAACCCGGATCCCCCGGCCGTTAACCACGTAAACCTGGGCGGAACACCAGGTGGTGCAGCCCTGACAAGAGGTGCTGACCCAGCGTCCGCCTTCGGGGTTGCCGGTTTCGCGGGCCACCGTCAGGGCTCTAAGAGGTGGCAGGGTACCGCCGATTGCTGCGGCCCCGGCGGCCACCGCCGATGCCTTCAGTATATTTCTCCGTGTCGTCTTAATCATTTTTTTCAATACCTCCATCCAGGTTATGCCAGCTGACCGGCGAAAAGGATCACATGCCGCAGCAGGTAGCCGCCCGCCAGGGTCAGCACCGCCGCCACCACCGGCAAGGCGCCGCCGGCCGTGCCCTGCAGTTCCTTCCATTCGATGAGCAGCGGCACGATCAGGCCCAGCAGGACAAAGCCCACCCAGAACAGCGGGGCGTAACCGCCGAAGACCAAATTCTGCAGGGCTACTTCACCGCCGGTGGAGAGGGCCCAGCCCAGAATCATCAGCGCCACCACCACCAGCTTGCCGGCGATCAGGTATGCGTCGTAACGGGTCCAGGTGAGCACCGCCTCGTGGGAGTCGGCAGTGGTGAAGTGGGTGACCAGGATGGTCAGGGCGATACCGGTGGAGAAAGCCGAAAGCAGAAAGATCACCGGCAGGATGGCGGTTCCCCAAACGGCGTTGGTGGAAACCGACTGGAGCAGCAGGGCGGTGTAAACCGCCACTCCGATGGCCAGCACGATGCCGGCCCATGCCAGCAGACTTTGCAGCCCTTCCGGCTTGCGGTAGGGCGCATTTTTCTGGGTCGCCAGCATAAAGGCGTAGATAAAGGTGATGGGACTGAAGACGCCCAGCAGGAAGACGCCGATGGACATTACCGAACTAAGGTTGGGGTAAATCATCAGCTTCCAGAACGCCATGGGCAGCCCCAGGTCGAAGATCAACAGCAGCAGGCCGACGACAATCGGCCCCGGCGCCAGGTAGGCGGCAATCCGGGCCATGCTGCGGTACTTTTCGCCCCCGAACAGATCCGACAGGGCCGCCACCATAAACGCACCTGCGGATACGCCACCCAGAAACAGGTAGATGGCGATCCAGATTGGCCATGCTATGAAATTTTCCACGATTTCCTCTCCTTGTGCTTCGGTTGATAAACCTGATTCCGCTTCCCGCCGGGGCGGTAAAGCCACATCCCTTTAGTTGTCGTCCCCCAGCACCTCCTTGATTTATGTAGTGGTTGTTGACCGTTGAAGTGAGCCTGTCTCACCTCGAAGCCAGTGTAGAAAGAAAAAACCCGGCCGTAAGCCGGGCTTTCCCTGATTTTTTGTAGGGGCAAGAGGTGGCACCCTGTAGGGTTTTTCCCTACAGGGGCTACTGGTCGGTCAGCATGTTCAGGGCTACCACAATCTCCACCAGTTCGGCCTTGCTGGTCAGTCCCAGCTTGGTCATGGCTCGGGTGCGGTAGGTGGTGACGGTCTTGTCGCTGAGAAAATGTTGTTCGGCGATTTCACGGCTGGTATAGCCCCGAGCCACCGCCAGCATCACCTGCTGTTCACGCTGGCTCAAGGATTCCCAGAGCCTGAGCCGGTGGTCGTCGGCACCTTTCTGGTTATTGGTTTCTCCTCCCACAAATTCCAGCAGCATCGAGGGATGGATGTAAAGCTCGCCTCGGCGCACGGTGCGGATGGCATACAGCAGGTCGGCGTCCAGGCCCTTTTTGAGCACAAACCCCCTGGCTCCGCCGGCCATGGCGCGTTGCAGGTAGCGCTGGTCCTCGTGCATGGTCAGGATGATGACCCGGCTTTCCGGGCTTAAGGCAAGCAGGCGGGGGATCAGATCCAGGCCGCTGACGTCGTGCAGGGTGATATCCAGCAGGATGATGTCCGGTTGCAGTTCTTCGCTTAGGGTCAGGGCGCTTGCCGCCCGGTCGGTCTGACCGCAAACCTCGAGATCGCTTTCGGCGTTGAGCAGCATCCCCAGGCCGGAAAGCAGCAGGGGGTGATCGTCCACCACCAGGATACGGGTTTTAGTCATCACATCTCTCCCTCTTGCGGGCTTGGCGGTTCGCCGGGCAATTCGAACACCACCATGGTCCCGTGGCCCGGTTCCGCCTCCACCCGCAGGGTGCCTCCCGCCAACTCGGCCCGCTCCCGCATACCGTAAAGCCCCAGGCGATCCCGGGGGGCTCGGTCCGGGTCGAACCCCCGGCCCTGGTCTTCAACCACCCCGCGGATCGACTCGTCGCGCCAGTCCAGCAGTACGGTGGCGGTGTCGGTGGCAGCGTGGCGCAGGATGTTGAGCAGCGCTTCCTGGATAATCCGGTAAATGCAGGTTTCCAGGCAGGGGTCGGCCCGGCGGTTGGTGAAACCGATGATGGTGGGCTGTACCATGAGCCGGTGGCGTTTGTACAGGTCGTTGAACATGACCTCCAGGGCCGGGATCAGGCCCATGTCGTCGAGGATGCTGGGTCGCAGGGTGACCGCCAGCTCGTGCAGGGCCTCGATTTCGCCGGTCACCGCCCTTTTCAGTTCGGCGATGCCGGCGCGAATGCTTTCGGGATCGCTGCAATTTTCCAGCATTTTCAGGCCAAGCATAATGGAAGCCAAGGCCTGGCCGGTCTGATCGTGCAGCTCCCTGGCAATCCGCTTGCGTTCGTTTTCCTGGCCGGCGATTACCCGTTGGAGAAAATCCCGCCGCATCTGCTCTTTTTCCCGCCGGACCTGATCTACCAGGGCCAGTTGCGCCACCATGTCGTTGAAGGCGTCGGTGAGTTGGCCGACCTCGTCGGGTGCCGTTTGCGGCAGCCGGATTCGGTAGTCGCCGGCGTTGACCGCTCGGGTGGCCTGCAGCAGGTGGAGGATCGGCCTGGTAATCAACCAGGTGAGGAAAGCGGAAAAGAGCAGGCCGATCACCACCACCCACAGGGAACTCCAGCCGAACGAATAAAGAAATTCATTGATCTGCCGCCGAAAAGTATCTTCCCGAACCCCGACCCGGACCACGCCTTCATCCCCCTGCATGATCGGAGCGCTGCTCTCCCAGATAATTCCCTCATTGGTGGTGATCAGACGCAGGATCACCTCGCTGGAAACCGTCGCGGTTCGCTGGTGGAAGGCCAGCAGATCGGCGGGAACGCCGGCCCCGAAAGTGTGGGCCACCACCTGATCGTGACGATCCCGGACCACCGCGTAACGCAGATCGGCCCGGTTCCGCACCGTATCATTCAGCATTCTGGTCAGGCCGTAAATGTCGTGGATCAGCAGATAATCCGGGGTGCGATGGGCGAGTTCCACGGCGATGGAGCGGCTTTCCTTTTCCAGCAGCTCTTCCATGTTGCGGAGCAGGGTGCCATGAATGGTCAGCAGGCTGACGGCAGCGAACAGGGCGATAATTCCCAGCACCATGCCCATGATCCTGATGCTGAGCGGCAGGCCGAAAAGCAGGGTGCCGAAGCGGCGGCGGGCTCCGGCGGCGGTTGGCTCGTGATCGTTTACCATAACGATGCCTGCTCAATAATAAAGGCTTGGGTCGCCCGGCACAAAACGTTCGATGCCCAGCCGGGTCAGCACCTTGGCGCCGGCCGGATCTTCGTGGATGCTGAGAAAAAATTCTTTCAGTTGCCGTTTTTTTTCTTCGCTCAGGCGGGGTGGTACCACCACCGGCGGGATGCCGTACTCCCTTGAGCGGTGGACAATCCGGAAGCGGTCTTCCAGAGCCGAGTCCCGGCGCAGGGCATTGTCGTAAACAATCCGGTCCACCGAGGCGCCGTCCACGATGCCGTCGTGGACGGCGTAGATTGAGCGATCATGACTGTAAGTGAAAATGATTTGGCTGAAAAATTGTTCGGCGGACGCGCCTTGCGCCTGGATAACCCCCATGGGATAGCGGTAGCCGGTGTTGGACATGGGGTCGGTAAGGGCGAAGGAACGTCCATGCAGGTCGTGGATTGTCCGAATGGGCGAGGAGGCGAGCACGATAAACTGGCCCTGATAGGTGATCTTGCCGTCGATCCGGGGTACCACCAGCATCTCCATGATTCCTTCGCGGCGGCCGGTAACAAATGGGCCGGTGCAGACAAAAGCCACATCCACCAGTTCCCGGGCCAGCAGTTCGTTGACCTCCTGGTAGGTGCGGCGTTGCACCAGGGCGACTGGTTTGCCGAAGTATTGCTCCATGTAGGCCTGGAGGGGGCGGTAGGAGTTGACGGTCCCCTGGGGGGAAAGGATGGCGGCCACCGCCAGCCTGATCATGTCGAACTCGGTCTCCCGGCTGGGCACGGGCAGGGTGACCAGATTGTCCAATCGAATAATCCCGCCCTCGGTGGGAGCCTGATTGTTCTGCCGGTCAGGACAGCCCGGCAACAACAATAACAGGACAAGCAGCAGTGCCGGCACGACGGTTGAGGAAAAATTGGGGTTCGACCCCGACGTTCTCGCCGGTTTTTCCGCGACCGAAAACGGCGAAGCGATCAGCGGACGGTGACGGGATAACGTTTTTTCAGCCATTCGGGCATGCCCCCCCGGAAGGTGAAGACATTGGTGTGGCCGGCTTGAAGCGCCGCGACCGCGGCAGCGGGGGCCAGGCCTCAATCGTAGCCCCGGCAGTAAAAAACCAGGGGTACGTCCTTGTTTTCCGGCAGCAGGCGGGCGATATCCTGGAACTGGTTGCTGGCCTGGGATGTGATGTTGATGGCGCCGCTGATATGGCCCTGGCGAAACTCCTGTTCGGTGCGGGTATCCACCACCACAATCCGGCGGGGTTGGTCGAGTCGCTGCTTCAATTCGTCGGCGCTGAGATCGCGCAAGGCCATGGCCGAAGCCGAGGCGCTGAACAGGAGCAGCAGGCAAAGGGCCAGGCTGCCGGTGATCACATTGTACTTCATCATTTTTCTCCTTGGTACTTTAATGTTGAACGGTTACAAACCAGGAATGCTATTCAATCACGGCGCTGCTGTCAATGGCCAAGGGCGTTGGTATCGGAAATGTCGATGGGTGGGGCAGGGGTGATGACAAAGAGCGGAGCGGGTGCCGGGTGATGTGGCGATGGTTGGCCGACTGGCGGCGGCGGCGCCGGTTGCGGCGGGGGGAACTGCCCGAGGAGCTGTGGCGGCTGGTGCTGGCCCAGCCCCCGCAACTGTTTGCCGGCCTGGCCCCCGAGGAGTTGGCCCGGCTGCGGGAGCTGACCAGTCTTTTCCTGGCCGAGAAAACATTTTTCGGGGCCAATGGCTTGCCGGTAACCCCCTTGATGCGAGCCACCATCGCAGTTCAGGCCTGCCTGCCGATCCTCAATCTGGGACTGGGCTGCTATGCCGGCTGGCGCTCCATCGTGCTCTATGAAGACAGTTTTGTCGCCCGGCGGGAGGAGATCGACGGGGACGGTATCGTCCACAGCGGCGAAGAGGTACTCGCCGGCGAGTCCTGGGAAGGCGGGCCGGTGGTACTCTCCTGGGCCGATTGCGCCCCGGAGAAATTGGAAAAATTGGGGTCGGAAAAATCGACGGAAAAATCGGGGTCAGACCCCAATTCACCCTGTTTTTCTCCCGCTAACGTCATTATCCACGAGTTTGCCCATAAGCTGGATATGGGCAGCGGCACCATCAACGGCACCCCGCCGCTGCCCCGCGCCATCAACGGCGCCGACTGGGACGCCGCCATGGGCGCGGCCCTGGATAGCCTGCGGGCCGACCTGGAAGCGGGCCGCGAGCCGCCCATCGACGAATATGCCGCCTACGACCCCGGCGAGTTCTTCGCGGTATGCAGCGAATATTTTTTTATGGCCCCGGCCCATTTGCAACAGGTTTGGCCGGAGGTTTATCGCCTGCTTACCATCTATTACCGGCAGGATCCTCATAATCGTTAACCGGCGTTCCGGTATTTTTCCTTGAGGTTGACCACTTTGGGCAGGTAGCTGCGGGTTTCCTGGTAGGGCAGGTTGCGTACCAGGTGGTTGTAATTGGCCCGGGGACTGTTGCGGTTGATCATGGCCACCGCCTGGTTGCGGTCGCGGTGGTAGGCCCGCAGGACGTTGCCGCTGCCGGTGTTGTAGGCGGCGATCACGCAGTATTCCCGGCTTTGCGGATTTTCGATCATCCGCAGGTAGCGGGTGTCGAGAATGTGCAGGTAGGCCACCCCCATCCGGATATTGTTTTCCGGCACGAAGAGATAATCGCGGCTGGGGGTGCCCTCGCGGCCGTAGAGCAACTGGTGAACATCGCGGCCGGCACTGGTTGGGACGATCTGCATCAGGCCGTAGGCCGGCACATGGCTCATGGCGTAGGGGTTGAAGCTGCTCTCCGCTTCCATGATGGCGTAGATCAGGGGCGGCGGCTGGTTGAAGCGGCGGGCGTTGGTCAGCACATAGTTCTGAAACTTGAACTGCTGGTTGGCCTGGTACTCTCGGACCATGGCGAAATTGACGAAGTGGAGACGGCGGCGGCCCACCGTTTCGCTGCGGTAGGCGGTGGCCAGCAGATGGTCGGCGTAACGCTCGGCCCGCCAGGGCCAGCGGATATTTTCGCCGTCATGGTCCGTCACCAGTTGGTATAAGAAGGGCCGGCCGTCCCCTTTGATCTCCTCGGCGCTGAGCAGATCGACCTTGGTGGGGTCTTCCGGGGTCAGCAGGGTGGTGACGATGGCCTGGCGCAGAGCCGCTTGCGGTTCATCTTCCCGCTGGGTCTCCACCCGGATTTCGCCGCGTTCGAAGTTGACGATGGCCCGGCTCTGAAAATCGTCGGTGTACTTCACGTATTCGGTTTCGCTGGCCACCTTCTCATCGTCCCAGCGTTTGCGGATCTCGTTGATCAGGGCGCGGACCTGGCGCTGGACCAACCGATCCACCACCGCCACCCCGGTCACCGGGATATAGCCGGCAACCGCCCCGGCCGCATCCCCGGCCAGCACCCGATCGGCGGCTCTGATCCCCTGCTGCACCTGGCTGGGGGTACAGCCGGCCAGGGGCAGGGCCGCCAGCCAGAGCAAAAATTCGCGTCGCGCCAAAAGTTTCATGGTTCACTATCCTCAATCACCGTAACCGTTGAGCAGTGCCGCAGATTTGGGTAAGCAGCCAGGCGCCTCGTACCCCGTGTACTCAAGCCTGGCTGATCGCCCGAAGCTGTGGTGCTGCTGAACGGTTACCCGCTACCCAGGCAGAGGGCCAGGTAAATCCTGGCGGCCTGGTAAACTTCGTCCAAGGGTACATATTCTTCCGGGGTGTGGGCCAGTTCCAGGGCGCCCGGGCCCAGGATCAGGGGCTTGACTCCGGCCTGGTAAAACAGGTTGCCGTCGGAATGGGAGCGGAAGGCGTCAAGGCGCCAGGGCAGGCCCATTTGGCTGTAAATATTTTGCAGGTGGCGGGCCAGGGGATTGTCGGTGCCCAACTGGTAGCCGCCGACCGCCAGGTTGGCCTCATACTCCAGATCGAGATCGGGAATCAGGTTTTGGGCTTTAATCAACCGGGTTTGAATGACCTCTTCCACCACCGCCGGCTCCAGATGGGGCGGCAGGTGGAGATCGATCCAGGTTTCACAGCGGTCGGGGACCACGAAGCCGGCCCGCGATGAACTCATCTCCCGGATGGAATAAACCACATCCGATTGCTCCCGCCGGAACAGGGGGTCGCGGGCCAGGTGGAGCAGCACCTTGAGCATGGACTCCACCGCGTTGTGGCCCAGTTCCGGCAGCGAGGAGTGGGTGCGGCGCCCCTTGGTGGTGAAAACCGCCTCCAGGTATCCGTAGTGGGCAAAGTTGGGCACCAGGCCGGTGGGCTCGCCGATCACCACCCAGGGCGGCCGGCACTGTTTGAGGAAGGCGGCGCTGCCGTCGCCGTTCTCCTCTTCCCCCACCACCAGCAGCAGCCCCACCGGCGGCTGGCGTTCCGGGGGCAGCACCTTGGCCAAAGTAAGGAAGGCGGCGATCATGGCGGCGCAGCCGCCCTTCATGTCGGCGCTGCCCAGGCCGTATAGTTTGTCGTCCCGGCGGCGGGCCCCGTAGTCTTCCAAATCCCAGGCGGCGATGGTGTCCACATGGCCCACCAGGTAAAGCAGGGGCTCGCCCCAGCCCAGGGTGGCCGTCAGGTTGCAGCGTTTATCCTCAACCTCCTGGCGGTGGACGGCCAGCCCCCCGCTTTGCAGGGTCTCCTCCAGGAAGAGTTGCAGGTCTTCCTCCTTGCCGGAGGGTGAGTAAATATCCACCATTTGGGTCAGCAGCTCATAAAGCCACTCCCGGTCCAGGGCCCGCCACACTTTGTCGGTTGTTGCCGTCGGGCTCATGGCTCCCGCCTTTTTGATTTTTTTCTTTTGCGGCCCAGGTTCAGGGTCATGTAAACGTGCTCCTGGGTGTTGCCGAAGCCCAGCTTGGTGAAGAAGTCGATGCCGGCCCGGTTGTCGGCGTCGGTGTCGATGATGATCATCCGCACTCCCTGGGCCCGCATTCTCTTTTTCATTTCCTTGAACAGATTTTGCCCCACCCGCAGCTTCTGGGCCCGGGGGCAGACCCCCAGCCAGACCAGATAACCATACTTCCAGGCGGAGTGCTGTTTTTCCACCGTGGTACCAAGGGCGAAGCCGACGATGCGGTCGCAGCTTTCGGCCACCAGGCAGAGTTCGGAGTCGGAGTTGAACATGGAGGTCACCTCGTACTCGTCCCAGGTCCGGTAAAGGCTGGGGGAGTATTCGGCGGTGAAGATCAGCTCGCCGATGTGGAAGACCTCGGCCAGGTCGTCCACCGTCATCTCACGAATTTGCAGGGAGTTGCGGCGGCTGCTTTTGTCGCAGGTGTCCATCCCCGCACCTTACCACCAAGGGGACGTTGGTTAAAGATCATAATGCTTGAAATGTTGCTTGAAAAATGGGCATATTGACCAAGAAGGGCGGCAATCAGGGGTTGACCGGTTACGGAGTGAGGAGATGCCTGGAGACGATCACACAATAAATCCTGAAAGCGCAAAGGCGGTGGATGCTCGGTTCAAGGTCCATGTCGGCGGCAACCGGATGAAGGTGGATCTGGAGCTGTTGAATCCGGCCTCCGGCGGCGGCCGGGAGTTGAGCCTGGAGTGGCTCAAGGATGAGCTGGCCCAGCGCAAGATCGTCTTCGGCTTTGATGATGAAAAACTCCAGGCCGCCCTGGCCAAGGTCGCCGCCGGGCCGGCTGCCGGGCCGGTGCGGTTGGCCGACGGCCGGCCGGCTCGGGCCGGAGAAAATGGCCGGCTGGAATTGCTGGTGGGCCCCAAGGCGGCCACGGCGGACCCGGTGGCCGCCGCAATGGTGCGGCCCGACCAGGTGCTGATTCGCAAGATTGCCCCCCGGCCGGGGGAGGCGGGCCGGGATGTGTTCGGTGAGGAGCTGCCGCCGCCCGTCCGGCTACGACCCGCCCCTGCAAGCCGGAGTCAACGCCCGGTTGAGCGAAGACAAGTTGAGCTGCCTGGCCGAGGTTTACGGCCGGGTGACCGTTGTCGGCGACCTGGTTAATGTTGAAAATCTGGTGGAGATCGCCCCCGACGGCATGAGCGCCTGGCTGCCCGTCCATCCCCGGCTGGCCGATGATACCCCTCTGGAATACGAGCATCTGGCCCAAGCCTTGGCGGCCAGCGGGGTGGTACACGGTATTTTTGAGGAGGAAATTCGGGCCGTACTGGAGCAGGGGGTGGAGGTGCCCCGGCTGCTGGCGGCCAAGGGCGAGCCTTCGGAGGACGGAGTTGATGCCGCCATCCGTTTCCTTTTCACCCTCAACAACGAAGACCCGTTGCGGGTGGCCCAGATGCGCCGGGACGGCCGGCTCAACCCCGCCGCCATCCGGAAAAGTTTATGCCAAGCCGGTGAGCTGCTGGCCGAAAAAACTCCGGCCCGCCCGGCCCGAGCCGGCCGGCGGGTGACCGGCGAGGAGATTGCCGGCCGCGAGCCCCGCGATTCGCCCTTGAGCGCCGGGGCCAACGTCAGCACTGATCTGGAAGGTTTGGTCTTTAAGGTGGCCGATGATCTGGTGGCCGGTTATGCCGACTACGATGACGGGGTGTTGACGGTGAGCGATCCCCTCCAGGTGGACCAGGATGAAATGACCGCCGTTATGGAAATTCATCCGCCCGACGCCGCCGGCCGGGGGCTCAACGGCGAGCTGTTTCTGAAAATTCTGGCCGCCCACCAGATCAGCCACGGGGTGCGGAAGAAAGCGATTCGTCAGGCGGTGGAACTGGTGGCGGCCAAGGACCGGGTGCTGCAACGGGTGGTGGTGGCTCGGGGTCGGGAGCCGGTCAACGGTCGGGATGCCCATATCGAGTTGCTGGTCAAGCCGGAGAAGGGGGCCGGTCGGATTGTCCACGAGGGCACAGAACGGATGGACTTCCGGGAACGGGATGCCATCTGGTCGGTGAAAAAGGGTGATGTCCTGGCTCATCGGACGCCGCCGGAGGAGGGGGTGGATGGCTATACCGTCCGGGGGCGGCCCCTTACTGCCAAGGCCGGCAGCGATCTTCAGTTTCAGCCCCAGCCCAACGTGGTGATCAGCGACGACGGCTTGTATCTGCTTTCCGATATCGACGGGATGATTATCGTGCTGGCCCCCAACAAGATCGCGGTGTTTGAGGTTTACGAGGTCAAGGGTGATGTGGATTACAAGGTGGGCAACCTGGATATGGCCGGCACCCTGATCATCGGCGGTTGGGTGCGGCCCGGTTTTACCCTGAAGGCCAGCGGCGATATCCGGGTGGCCGGAGGGGTGGAGGATGCCACCCTGCTGGCCGGCGCCAATGTGGAGGTGGCCGCCGGGGTGATTTCCCGGGGCCGGGGCCGGATCAAGGCCGGCAAGGATGTCAGCGCCCGTTTTCTGGAGTGGACCAGGGTTCATGCCGGTGGTAGTATCGTGGTCCACGATCAGATTATGCGCAGCCAGGTTTTCGCCTGCCGGACCCTCACCGCCACCGCCGGTCGGGGGCGGATTCGGGGCGGGGTGGTGTCGGCCATTCAGGGGATCGAGGCCAATGAAATCGGCTCCCCGGCCGGCGTTCGGACGGTGGTGATGGCCGGGGCCAATCCGGGCTTGCGCCGCCGCCTGCTGCAGGTGGACAAACAGTTGGCTGGTTTCGCTCGCCAGCGGGCCAAAATGGATACGGTGCTGGGCCGCTGGCTTAACCATCATCGCGGCGGTAAAAAATTGCCGGGGGATGCCCAGCGTAAGCTCTCCCTGTTGGCCAAACAACGGCGGGCCCTGGTTCAGGCGGAAAACCGGCTGGCCCGGCCCCGGCAACTGATGCTCCGGGAACTGGCGGCCATTGATCTCAATGCCATCCGAATCGTGGCCCACAAGGCGGTTTTTGCCGGCACCGTGGTGGTGATCGGCCGGGCCAAGCACAAGGTGCGGGAGGATCTGCCCCGAGCGGTGACTTTCCGCTATAATGAAGACGGTCGGGATATAAAGGTTCAGTAAAATGGCAGGCGAGGGAGGAAAAAGTTGATCGATATCAAGAAATTGCGGGTGCGGGATTTGATGCGGAGGGAGGTGCAAACCGTTGAGCGCACCGCCACCCTGGGGGAAGCGGCGCTGCTGATGAACAGGGTGGGCTGCTCCAGCCTGGTGATCGAGCCCCTGGATGACAGCGATGCCTACGGGATCGTGACCCGCAAGGATTTACTCAACATCATGGTGATGGAGGTCCACGACGAGTTTGTCTCCCAGGTGGGGGATATCATGACCAAGCCGGCCATCACCGTCGCCCCGGCCCTCTCCATTGAAAACTGCCTGCTGCTGATGCGGGTCACCGGCACCCGCCGCCTGCCGGTGGTGGGGGGCGAGAAACTGGTGGGAATGATCAGCAACACCGATGTGTTCAACCGGCTGATCGCGGAATTGAACGGTTAAACCCCAAAGGCAACAGGGTAATTATTATGATCCGGCCCCAAGGCCAGCCCCGGGAACTGGAAGACATCATGGCCGCCGAGCTCAAGCAGGAGCTGGCCGGCCGCTACTTCGGCTTTCGCAAGCTGATCGAGGATGATTCCCGCGACTATGAAGCCAAAATTCGCGAGCATTCCTTTATCCTGGAAAAGCGGATCAGCTTCGATCTGATCCGGGTCTACCTCCTGCTGCGCCAGGAGGAACTGATTCAACAGTTCATCCGGTTGGCGGGCCTTAACGAACGGCTTTTCTTCGACCCCTACCTGTTGGAGTCCGAAAATATCCGGCAGCGGGTTTTCGAGTGCCAGCGCTTCCGGGGCTGGACCCGGCGGGGCCGCTTTGTCCGCTATTTTCTGCACTGCTACGATAATCTTTATTTCCACGTCAAGGTGTACGACAGCAAGCTGTTGGAGCTGCAAAAGATGCGGGGAGCCATTGCCGGTGAGATCGAGTTTTTTTACCGCCAGAACAATATCAGCGCCATCGTGGCCTTCCTGGGCAGTCTCAACAGCGAAAAGGCCACTGGGGCCATGCAGGGGGGGATGGAAGTCGGCCTGGCCGACGGCCTGGATCGCAAGCTGCAAATTCAACCCCCGGCCCCGGTGGAACAAATGCTGCCCCTGATCAACCCCTTGCCGGCCCTGGGCGAGGTCAAAGGCGAGTTGAAAAAACTGGCCAAAGCGGCCTACCGCCGGCAAATTCCCGCAATTATCGAGATGTTCTCCTCCCTCAGCACCCCGTGCCCCGAGCGCGAAAACTAGGGTTCAATCGCAGGCGGGGCAGGGCGCAAAGCCGTTTTCTGCATACTCCTCAAAAAAATTATTGACAACTAACTTTCCCTCCGGGTATAAGGGCATCGTGATTGTTTGGCATGCCTTATAAGTTGGTGGCAAATTAATATAAATGGAGCAGGCCAACCACCGGACGTGGTCATGGTTTATCTCTCAATTCGAGATCATCTTTTTTTTAGGCCCGCATATTTAGGGGCACCAAATAACATTAATGCTACTTGTTAACTTTTTGCTAACCGTAACCCAGGAGTGAGCCATGTCTATTGCAATCATCGGCGGTATGAAGCGGCTGGAGGCCCGTTACCGGGAAGAGGGGCGGCGGCGGGGTTTTGATCTTAAAGTTTTCAACGTGTCCGGCCGCGACCTGGAGCGCAAGCTGCTGAAGATGGCGGCGGTGGTTCTGTTCACCGACCGGATTTCCCACAACGCCCGCCGGGAGGTGGTGCGGGCCGCCCGTCTCCACCAGATTCCCCTCTATCAGTATCATTCCTGCGGGCTTTGCACCCTGCGCGACTGTCTCGATTGCCTCCTGGCGGCTCCCGCCGACGGTAAGGGCAAGGGGGCATGCGGTTGCGGTCGCGATTGTGCCAATTGCGACGGCAAGGGTAAGGGCAAGGGGGCAAAGGGTGAACGCCCGGCCGGCACCGGCCGGGCCCATTGAACCAACACCAACGGGGAGAAAGAGAAAATGTTGCAGGAATATCCCATTCTCATCCTGGCGCTGCTGGCCGGTCTGGCCTATCTGGAATGGCTGCGGAGGCTGGGACGGGGTTAAAGGCTGTGTTGGATGAGATGAGTGAGCGGCGAAGCCAACGAATCATTGAATCGAGGATGCCACCATGACCGTTACCAGTCGTATTCCCGGCCGTTTGCGGATTGAGTTGCCGAAAATGTCCCCGACGAGGACCATGAACCTGCTTACCTGGCTGCAAACATTGCCGGGGGTGCAAAAGGTGGAATGTAACCGGCGCACCCGGCGGCTTCTGGTTTTGTTTGCCCCCGGCAGCGAAGCGGAAAAGTTGCTGTCCCACTCGACTGCCGGTCACTTGCCCGGCCCCGGCGGACCGGGCCACCAACGTCAGCCGGAACTTCCGGTGTTTTCGGAGTTACCGGAACGGCCGGAGTTGCCGGTGTTGCCGGTACGCCAGCGCAGCCTTGGTCCCCAAGCCGCCGGCTCCCGGTCGCTGTCACGGTCGCCGGTCGATGCAAAGCCTTGGTCGCCGGCGTCCCGCTTTAACCCCAAGGCGGTAGAGGTCATGGTGGAGGTAATGTCTCACTTCCTTCCGACTCCCTTTAAGCAACTGGCACCGCTTTCCTGGCGATTGTTGGCTCAAAATTAATTAATTGCACATTGTGCTGTGTGGTGGGAGCAGGCAACCGGCCGCATCGCTATCCCCGGCGCCATGGGCGTCGGCAACCACGAAACATGGAGGAAAATATGCACTGGCTACTGGGTAAAGGCAATTTATGGTTCGCGGCGGGGGGGCTGCTGGGTGCCCTGCTGCTGACCGGATCGGAGAAGGTTTTGCGGGGCGCCAAACCGGTGGCGGTTTCCTTGCTCAAGGAGGGCTACAGCTTCAAGGAGTGGCTGGCCACCCGCTACGATCTGAGCAGGGAGGAAATCGAGGACGTGCTGGCGGAAGCCCGCCACGAATACGAACAGCAGGCCCGGGCAACCGACAGCGATTCCGACCGGGAAGACGAGCTGCTGGCCCGGCTGGACGCCATCATCCAGGAGAGGAAGCAGCCGGCGGCCAAGGCCAAGGCTAAAGCCGCTCCCCGTAAAACCAGCATCAAGAAGGAGGCCTGATCATGTCGGGATTTTTTTCATCCGCCAAATATTTTCTGCCGCCGGCCCTGCGGGTGCTGGCCGGGGCCGCCACCGCCATTACCGGCTCCTACCTGCTGAGCCGAATCCAGGAGCGCCAGGAGCGGGACCAGCGTTTGGCCCGCCTGGAACAACTGGTGGAAAAACTGGCCGCCGAACGGGACAAATAGGCGATCGGTCTCTTCCGGCATGCGTTATCGGATTCTCCACGACATTCTCGGCCGGTTGCGGCTGCGGCTGCTGGTTCCTCCGGGATTGACGGTGCCGGAGCGCTGCTGGGATCCGTTAAGTGCCAGGGTTTTTCCCGCCCCCAGGGTGCGCTTCAACCATCGGAGCAAAACTCTGCTGGTGGAGTACTCTCGCCACTGCCGCCGCAATGGCGGACCGGAGCCGGGGGATGGGTCGGGTGCTGGTGTCGCTGTTGCCGCTACTGATCGTAATGGTTTACGTACTGAAATACTGATCCTGGTGGAACAGCTCCAACCTGCCGAGTTGGAACCCTGGTCTCCATCCCCATTAGAACGCCACCAGGCGGACCTGGTCGGGCGGGGGTTGCTCATGCTCTGCCGCCCCCTGCTGCCGCCGCCCCTGCGCCTGATTCTGCTGGTTAAAACGGTGACCCCTTATCTGCTGGCCGCCGTCCGCCGGCTGAGTCGGGGCGAAATCGACACCGAAGTTCTGGACGGGGCGGCCATCAGCGCCGCCCTGGCCCTGGGCGAGGACGGCACCGCCACCACCATCGCTTTCCTGCTGGATCTCGGATCTTACCTTGAAGAGTGGACCCGGGATCGCTCCCGTCGCCATATTGCCGGCCTCTATTCCCTGCGCCGCCAACCGGCCCGGCGTCTGCGCGGGCGGCGGGAAGAGGTGGTGGCGGTTGAAGAGATCGGCATCGGCGAGCTGGTGGTCATCCGCGAAGGGGATGTCTGCCCGGTGGATGGTCGGGTGGAGCAGGGCAGGGGTAAGATCAATCAGGCGCCGCTCACCGGCGAATCGCTGCCCATCGGCAAGAAGCCGGGCAACCTGGTCTATGCCGGTACCCTGGTTTGCCAGGGCGAGTTGGTGGTGCGGGTGGAACAAGAAGCCGGCGAGTGCCGGATCGCCAGAATCGTCCGCCTGCTGGAAGAATCCAGCCACCGCAAGGCCGCCATTCAGAATCGGGCCGAGGAACTGGCCCGGCGGGTGGTGCCCTGGTCCTTTCTACTCAGCGGCCTGACTCTGGCAGTCACCGGCAATCTGGCCCGGGCCGCCGCCGCCCTGCTGGTGGATTATTCCTGCGCCATCAAACTGGCCACTCCCCTTACCGTCATCAACGGCATGGTCCGCTCGGCCAAGGCCGGGGCGGTGATCAAGGGCGGCAAGTTCCTGGAAATCCTGGCCGATGCCGATACCCTGGTCCTGGACAAGACCGGCACCTTGACCAAGGGCCGGGCCGAGGTGGAGCGGGTGCTGGTCTTTAACGGTTGTGATCACGACCAGGTGCTGCGGGACGCCGCCTGCCTGGAGGAACATTATTTTCACCCCATCGCCGGGGCGGTAATCCGCGAGGCCGCCCAACGGGGCCTGGAACACGAGGAGCATCACACCGAGGTTCACCATTTCCTGGCCCACGGGGTCCGCTCCACCATCGACGGCCGCGAAATTCTGGTGGGCAGCCGCCATTTTCTGGAAGAGGACAACGGGGTGGAGCTGCGGGAGGTGGAACGGATTCTGCGCGGCTACGCCCGCCAGGGCAAAACCCTGCTCTATATGGCCTACGACCGGGTGTTGGCTGCGGTCTTCGTCATCGCCGATCCGCCCCGGCCGGACGCCGCCGCCTTTTTGCACCGGGCCGACCGCCTGGGGCTGCGCCGCCGGGTGATGCTCACCGGCGACCACCGGGAAACCGCCGCAGCCCTGGCCGAACAATTGGGGATCAGTGAATGGGTGGCGGAGATTTTCCCCGAGGATAAAACCGCCTACATCGAAAAACTCCAGGCCGAGGGCAGCCGGGTGGTGATGATCGGCGACGGGATCAACGACGCCCCGGCCCTGGCTCGGGCCGACCTGGGGGTCTCCTTTCACCACGCCGCCGACCTGGCCCAGGAAGCGGCGGACCTGGTCCTGATGGGTGACGACCTCAACAGCCTGCTCACTGCCCGCCACCTGGCCCGGGGGGCGTTGAGCAGGGTGCGCCAGAACTACCGGATCATCGTCGGGGTCAACAGCAGCCTGATTCTGCTGGGCCTGGCCGGCCTGATCTCCCCGGCCGCCTCGGCCCTCCTCCACAACGGCGCCACCATCCTGGTGGCCGCCAACTCCCTGCGCCGCTGAGCAAGAGAGCTAAGTTTTTTATTGACAACTAACTTTCCCTCCGGGTATAAGTGCATCGTGATTGTTTGGTATGCCTTATAATTTGGTGGCGCATTAAGATAAATAGACTGAACCAACCATCGGGGCTTGGTCACGGTTTATCTTCAGTGCGCGATCATCACAGTTCAAATCAGACGAGGAGTAACGTTATGTTTGAACCGCAGGCCTTCACCATTGAGTTTCGCAAACAGCAAAATACCGTTCACCTGCGTTTGGCCGGCTATTTTGACGGCCCGGCGGCCTACCGACTGGCCGACCTGCTGCAGGGAAACTTCCGCCCCGGCGACCGGGTGTTCATCGGCACCGAGCGCCTGCGTTGGGTGGCGCCTGGTGGCCGTAGCGCCCTGCGAACCCTGTTGCGCTGGATCGGGGTGCCGTCCGAAGCCGTTTACTTCAAAGGCAGCAAAGCTCCGGCCCTGGCCTATGACGGCAGCAAGGTGATAACCTTCAAGGCCGGCGGCAAGTGTGGTTGCGGTAAGGATTGCGCCACTTGCGGCGGCAAAAAAGGCAAGAAAAATGGTGCGGCCACCAGGGATGAGCAGGTTCACTGAACCCGCTTTTTTTAGGTCCACAACCCTTGGAGAAAATTCTCGACTGTTTTGCCGGAGGTAGTCGCAATGACCCAGATTAAACAAGTATTCGCCAAGGCCCTGCAAGATCAACGGCAGGCTGATCACGCAGCAGGCGAAATGCTGCAGGTTCTGCACGAGTTGTCGGAGTCGTTGGGCAACGCCGTGGATGCCAAGGACCACCACACCCGGGTCCATTCCGAACAGGTAGCCAATATCGCCTTTTGCCTGGCCCGTCGCCTCAGGCTTCCCCGGCAGCAGTGTATCCAGATCCATATCGCCGGTCATTTGCACGATGTGGGCAAGATTGGAGTGCCCGATGTCGTCCTCGGCAAACCCGGGAAGCTGAGCCCGCACGAGATGTATGCTATTCGCCAGCACCCGGCAATCGGCGCCAATATTCTCGCGCCGGTGTGTCGGCTGGAAATGTCCAGTGACATCCGCGGCATGGTGCTCCATCATCACGAATATTGGGATGGTGGAGGATACCCCAACGGATTGCACGGTGAAGCTATTCCCCTTGGCGCCAGGATAATCTCACTGGCGGATGCTTATTCGGCCATGCGAGAGAATCGTGCCTATCGCCGGGGGTTGGCGCAGCAGGAGGCGCTGGATCGAATTGAAAAAGCCGCCGGCTCCCAGTTCGACCCCGAAGTGGCCGTGGTGTTGCTGGATATGCTCAGCGAACAATCCCAACTCCTGCCTGAACCCCTGCGGAACGGTGTTTTGCCGGCAACCACCCTTGCGGCGGAGGGAGTGGCGGTATGAGCGCGGACCTTCGGGGTGGGCAAAACCGGTTGTCGGAGGCGCAATTGCTGGCCGCCATCGAGCGGACCTTGCGAAGCATCTGGGGAGAAACCGGGTGGAAGCCATTTACCTGCATGAAAGACTGCATGGGGTCGGCGCCATGGTGAGTGGGCACTGCTGAACGGTTACATCCCGTTAAATCGGCAGGTTAGTACCCCTGGTGAACAGTTACCCCGAAACCCATTTAGCAAACTGGAGCCCGAACCATGACCTGTGAAATCGACCTGCGGGACAACCTGGCACGCCTGGTGGTCAGCGGCGATGTTCGTGAAGGTGACGTCGGACCTTTGAAGGCCCACTACGCCTCGCTGCCCCATTCCCGGCTCTCCGAGGTGGTTTTTGATCTGGGCGGGGTCGGCCGCTTCGGCAGCACGGCTATCGGCGTCCTGCTCCACTGTCGGCAAGACATGCTGGTACGCGGCGGCTGCCTGCGGCTCTGCGGCCTGCCGGGGCATCTCCGTGAACTGTTTTGGGCCATGCGCCTGGACACCGTTTTTGTTATTGATCAAGGATGTTAAAAGCATGCCCGGGATGATTTCATCCCCTGGGCCGCACCCTGTGGCATTCAGCTTCGGCACCCGCAACTCCTTTGTGGTCCTGCCCCTGGCCCTGCCGGTTTCCCTGGAAATGGCGGTGGTGGTAGTGGTCTGCCAGTCTTTGGTGGAACTGCTGGGGATGATCGCCTACCTGCGATGGCTGTCGTCTTTGTTTTCAAGTCCCTGATTTTTTATTGAGCTTGCAATAAGAAACGTAATGCCAATTATTGCCAGTGTTGCATCACTAGTGTCCGGTTGGATTTCAAACAAATTCAACTGGTTGCACACGGGGGTCGGTTTGGCTTTGTTGACG
>OBJA01000730.1_pt1 | contig 26926 bp, 30 predicted proteins | sample 1519751 | NCBI WGS metagenome assembly OBJA01 (sample SAMEA3881238, study PRJEB22517) | soil metagenome | biome: lake sediment; feature: soda lake sediment; material: sediment, water from around vicinity | place: India | collected 2013-12-23 | depth 3 m
CGCGCACCATCACTTCTCTGGCACCAGTGGAGGCGGCCCGTATTCATCTCGCCCTGCCGGAAAAGCGCCTGTTCCGTGAGCAACAGCAGCCGGCAACCGCTTCCGTTATCGTCAAGCTTGCCCCTGGGCGCACCTTGAGGGAATCCCAGGTGCAAGGCATTGTGCATCTGGTTTCCGGTAGCGTTGAAGGGCTTGATCCCGAGCATGTGACCGTTGTTGACTCCAGCGGCCGCACCCTGTCCAACAATCGTGATAGTGAAACGCCGGGGCCGGCAACGCCGGGTATGCTGGGATTTCAACAGTCCCTCGAAAGTCGCCTTGAACACCGGGCCCAGACCTTGCTCGAACGTGCTCTGGGTATTGGTAATGCCCTGGTCAAAGTCAACGCGGTGATCGACTTTGATCAGCGTGAGCGGGTTGAGGAAGCTTTTGATCCACGGGGGGCGGTGGTCGTCAGTGAGCAGACCATGACCGAAGAGGGTGGTCGTCAAGTGACCGGCGGTGTGCCCGGTGTGGTTGCCAATCTTGAAGAGGGCGGCCAGGGGGCGGTGACCAACATTCCTGCCAGTCGTACAGAAGAAATTGTCAATTATGAACTCAGCAAGGTTGTCAGCAAAACCGTCCAATCGGTTGGAACGGTGCAAAACCTCTCGGTTTCCGTTCTGGTTGCCGACCGGGTAGCCCCCGGCGGTCCCGGTGAGACCCCGGTGACAACACCACGCACCGCACAGGAAATTCAGGAGCTGGAGCAGATGGTTCGTTCGGCCCTGGGAATCAACGATGCCCGTGGCGATGTGATATCTGTTGTATCCATGCCCTTTGAGAGTTCATTTGTTGATATGAGCCTGCCGGAGCCCTCTGTTGTTGACCGGGTTTATCCGCTGCTGCCGTTGATTCGTTATGGATTGCTGGCCGTTGCCGCACTGATGGTGTACCTGCTCTTTTTACGACCTCTGGTTCGCACCTTGCGTAGTGCCTCTGAACAGACCCAACCGATGAAAACCGTCGAAGAGCTCGAAAATGAATTGCGCAGTCAGGAAACACGACCACTGCTCGGCGGTCCTGGAGATCCGTTGGCACAGATACGCCAGGAAGTGTTGGGAGGCGACATGCTGCCGGTTCAGGTTGTCAAAAACTGGCTTCGGCATGAGCCCGCTGAATCCTGACATGAAGCAGCCGGTTCTGACAAGAGGAGACTGATTTAGTGAAAAAAGCAAAACATCTGTCAGGTGCGAAAAAGGCGGCAATCCTTCTGCTGTGTCTTGGCGAAGAAGCAACGGCGCGGATTTTTGAAGCGTTGGATGATGCTGAGGTCCGTGAGATCAGTCGCTGTATGATGGACATAGAGCATGTTGAACCGTCCCTGGCCAGGGAAATCCTGGAAGAATACAAAAATGCCCGCGGGGGTGATATCGGTGTTTATATTCGTGGAGAAGAATTTGCCAAGCATGCGATTTTGGGAGGTTCCGACAGTCAGCGGGCGCAGCAGTTACTCGATCAGGTCTCAGCCGGTATCGAAGGGCGGCCACTGGAAACCATTTCCAAGATGCATCCGCGCATGGTTGCCGGCCTGCTCGAGAATGAGCATCCCCAGACCATTGCCCTGATCCTGTCAACCCAGAAGGATGATCATGCCAGTCGTATTCTTTCTGAACTGTCTGAAGATCTGCGCGGTGAGGTCGTCTATCGGATCGGTAAAATTGACAACGTATCACCGGAAGTGATCAATCAGATAGAAGCCGCCCTGCAGCGCGAAGTGGGTGTCATTGTCGGCCATGATCACAAGCAGGTTGGCGGCATAGAGAAAGTGGTGGAAATTCTCGGTAAAATGGACAAGGGGGCGGATCAGCACATTCTTACCAGTATAGAGGCGACGGATCCTGATATGGCCGAGGAAATCCGGCGGCGCATGTTCACCTTTGAGGATCTGGTGGCGATTGACAGTCGCGGCATGCAGTCGGTTCTGCGTGAAGTCAGCACCGATATGCTGACCCTGGCGCTGAAAACTGCCAGCGACGCCGTCAAAAACAAGATTTTTTCCAATATCTCCACGCGGGCTGCCGACATGATCATGGAAGATCTTGAAGCCATGGGTCCGCGCAAACTTTCGGAAGTCGAGGCCATGCAGATGGAGGTGGTCAAGGTTGCCCTGAAGCTGGAGGAAGAGGGTACTATTGTTATCCCGGGCCGAGGTGGTGGTGGCGATGAACTTGTCTAAAATCTATCGAGGAACAGAGCTGGATGACGTCAGGGAGTTTCATTTCAACTCGTTTGGCGATGACGGCACCGCTTCAGCACCAACACATGCCTTTGTGTCCGACCAGACGCCCAAAGCGGCGGAACGCCCGATCATTGCTCCTGCGCCGGCAAATGCCGCCGGCGTGTCGCAAAAAGAACTGAAAGAGGCCTATGCCAATGGTCAACGAGATGCCATGGCGGCGGCTGCGACAAAGCTGGAGTCGGCAGCCCAGGCGCTGGCAGCGGCATTGGCCGAAGTTGGTCAGATGCGCTTGACGATGGTTGAAAACAGTCGCAAGGACATGTTGCGTCTGGTCATGGCAATTACCGAACAGGTCATTTCGCGTGAGGTCAGCCTGGATACGAAGATTATTACCGGGGTCATCGACAAGGCGCTGAAAGCTTCCGTTCGTTCAGACCATTATCGTATCAAGGTTAATCCGGCGGATCTTGACGCTGTCAACGAACACAAACCATTGTTTCTGGCCAGTATCAGCGGTTTGAAAAACCTGATCATCGATGCTGACAGTGCGGTGACAGCGGGAGGTTGCAAGATCGAGTCGGATCTTGGTGAAGTTGATGCCACGGTTGAAACCCAGCTTGAGGCAATTCGCCAGGCCCTTCAAGAGGCCATGACAGGAACCACATGATTGATCTGGTCGCACAGGTGAAAGCCGTAAACCCTTACAAAGTCAGTGGTAAGGTTACCCAGATCGTTGGTCTGGTGGTGGAAGGCTATTGTCCTTCAGCGACGGTTGGCACTCTTTGTCAGTTGCTGCCCCGTGACGGCGGTCCGGCAGTGGCGGCAGAAGTGGTTGGTTTTCGTGAGTCGCGGGCCTTGCTGATGCCCCTCGGGGAGCTGCGCGGTCTGGGGCCGGGGAGTCTGATTCAGGTTGTGCGTGGCAGTGCCACTCTTCCCGTTGGTGAGCAGTTGCTTGGCCGGGTGCTCGATGCCCTGGGACAGCCGCTGGATGAGATGCCCCTGGAAGCCTGTGCCCAGGAATGCCCCCTCTATGCCCTGCCGGCCAGTCCCATGGCACGCAAGCCCATTGTTGCCCCCCTTGATCTGGGTGTGCGGGCAATCAATTCGCTCTTGACCTGTGGTACCGGTCAGCGGATGGGGATCATGGCTGGTTCCGGGGTCGGCAAGAGTGTGCTGCTTGGCATGCTGGCCAGACATACCAAGGCCGATGTCAATGTCATCGCTCTGATCGGTGAACGCGGTCGTGAGGTGCGTGAATTTATAGAGCGCGATCTGGGGCCAGAGGGTTTGGCACGGTCAGTAGTGGTTACGGCTACCTCTGATCAATCCCCCTTGTTGCGTATGCGCGGAGCTTTTGTTGCGACCACGATCGCCGAGTACTTCTGCGCTCAGGGTAAGGATGTGCTGCTGCTGATGGATTCGGTGACCCGCTTTGCCATGGCCATGCGTGAAGTCGGTTTGGCCATCGGCGAACCACCAACCACCAAGGGCTATACACCATCGGTGTTTGCGACCCTGCCGAAGTTGCTTGAACGTGCCGGTAACTTCAAGGGCAAGGGGAGTATTACCGGCCTGTATACCGTGCTGGTTGAAGGGGATGACATGAATGAACCGGTGGCAGATTCGGTGCGTTCGATTCTTGATGGGCACATTGTTCTGTCCCGCCATCTCGCTGCCCGCAACCATTACCCCTCGATTGATATTCTTAACTCAGCCAGTCGGGTCATGCGTGACATTGTCACCAAAGAGCATCAGCAGTTGGCCGGTAATGTCCGCGAGATCATGGCAACGCACAAAGAGGCAGAAGATCTGATCAATATCGGGGCCTATGCCGAAGGCAGTAATAAAAAAATCGATTACGCGATCAGCCGCATAGAAGCCGTCAATGATTTTTTGCGCCAGGAGATGGATGAATCCTTTGAACTTGAAACGACCCTGTCCCAGATGAACGAGCTGGTCCTTGATCGCCGCAAGTCTTTGCGGGGAGACTAAGCCATGGCTAAAAAATTCAAATTGAACTCGGTGCTTAGCTATCGTACCACCCTTGAGGAGCAGGCTCAGCACGCCCTTGCCAAGAGCGTGCAGAAACAGCGTGATCTGGTGGCCGCTATCGATGAGCAGCAAAAGGAGCTGCAAGAGCAAGATCGACAACTTCGGTTGCGACAACAGGACGGTTTGACGATTGCAGAGATATCTCTGTACGAAGGACGTATCCACCACTGTCGGCGGCGTTGCAGCGAACTCAAAACCGAGCTTGAGGGGGTGGAACAGAAGATTCTCGAGCAGCGTGACAACCTGTTGCGAGCGGCCCGTGATCGGCAAATACTCGACAAGTTGAAAGAACGCCAGGATGCGGAGTTTCGTCATGAGCAGGAGCGCAAGGAACGCGTTCAGTTGGATGAGATCAGTCTTCGCAACAAGGGGAATGTGCCATGAAAAAATATCTGTTTGTCATTTTGCCATTGAGCTTCAACCTTATTTTTCTTGCCGCTGCCCCGCTATTTTCAGTGACGGATGGTGAACAATTTTCTTCGGTAGAAGAACGCCGGATACTGGCGGCGATCCAGGAGCGCAATGAGCGTTTGAGGGACCGGGAGGAGCAACTTGAAAAGCGTGAATTGCAGCTAAAGACCCTGGAAGCAGAGGTCGATAAGAAAATCGCTGACATGCAGCGGTTGCGTAATGAGTTGAATCAGTTGCTGGATCGCCGAGACGCTGAAGAAGAAGAACGGATATTTGAACTGAGTCTCATCTACGAACGGATGAATCCACAGCAGGCGGCGGCATTGATCAGTGAACTGGAAACTGATCTGGCGGTGAATCTGCTGCTGGGAATCAAGAAAAAAACCGCCGGGCAGATTATGGAACGCCTTAACCCGGAAACCGCTATCAGACTGAGCAAAGCATTTACCGACTTGTCGGTTAGTGATGCTGCGGGAAATTGATCCCGTAGAGATTCCACAAGGAAAGGAGGTGAAACAGCGATGATGAACGCAGCGATATTCATTGCGCCGGCACCGCAGACGGGATCTACGTCGTCTGCAGGAAAAGCACCGCCGGGGCAAGGGGAGCTTTTTGGTCAGGCCATGGCGCAGCAACAGCAGGTGGTTTATCAGGCCGCAGAGCAGCATACCAGTCTGTCGGGTTCACAGCAAAGTGGATCTGGGGTGCACAGTTTTTCTGAATTCTGGGGAAATGACAGTGGCGCTTTTTTTGACTTGGAGCCGCATCAGCAGGAGGTATTGACACTGTTTGATCGGGAGTTGCTCGATGATTTGGCGCTACTGCTTGAGCAGGGAGTGGTCCCGAATTCAATGGACCAGGATAAACTGCAGCAACTGGTTGATCTGATTGAAGAAGTGCTGCCACAGTGGCAGTTTCACAATCAGGAGTCGACAGAACTGGAGGGTGAAAAGGCCCTGTCGCTTGAAACCGATGTCCTGACACCGGAACAGCAGCTTGCCGAACTGGTTGAACTGTTCAATCACTCCCTTGCCTTTGCACCGGTTTCTGACAAGCCCCAGCAATCTGAACAGGGCTTGACGGCAGCCCAACGACTGGATCAGGTCATACAGCAGGTACGGGCTGCGATGCAGCAGGCTGGATCAAAAGAAGATCATGTTCAGGTCGACAAGGGTGTTGTGCAAAACAGGGGTACTGATCTGTTGTCAGCAGATGTTCGGATGATGGAGATTCCAGTCAAGAACAGTGGCGATGAAGCAACAAAGTCACCACTGGAAGCGCGTTTCAGTGAATTGCTCAAGCCGCGTCAGCAGTATGCACCACAATTGCGGTCCGGGGAGAGTGGACACTATTCGCAACAGCAACAGCAACAGCCACAATCGGCAGCGACATCTCCTGAAGAAGCGGTTTTTAACAAGGGAGCGGAGAAGACGGAAGGATCGATTACTGCGCACAATGTTGCGACAACAGCAACACAGGTTGTTGATGGTAGCGGCCAGCAAACTCCTCTGCATGTTCAGCAATCTCCTGTTGTTGCCACGCAAGTCGTCAGTACACCGACACCGGCGGCAAGTGTTTTTGCCGGCAGCCGACAGGTTTCTGACAGTCAGATTTTTGATCAGGTAGTGACCCATTTATCCGGTAGCAGCAAGGGAGAAGCAGGGCGCATGGTTCTGCGACTGCATCCGGCGGAACTGGGAGCTTTAAGGATCGAGCTGATGGTAGAAGGTGATCGGGTACGTGCCAACCTTCATGCGCAATCTCAGCAGGTTCAGGAAGTCCTCGAGCGGAATATGGGCCAGTTGCGCAGTGCCCTGGCAGAACAGGGGCTGAAGATTGATCACTTCCAGGTCAGTAGTGATACACGTCAGAACCAGCATCAGGAGCAGGCACAAGATCTCGCCCGCCAGCGTGCAGAAGCTGAACTTTTGGCAGAAGCTGAGCGCAAGGAACAAGAAAACCTGCCGGAAGATCAGAGTATTTCTCTGGAGCATTTACTACAGAACGGCGGTCGGGGGATCAGTCTCCATGTTTAACCCGCAGCTAGCCCCTCTTTACGGGAGGTAACAAGCTTATGTCAACAGTCAGCTCAGCCATTGCATCACAAACCCCGCCCTTGACCAACATGGGGGATCGAGATGTGTCCATGGGCAAGGAAGACTTTCTCAAGCTTCTGGTTGCCCAGCTTCAGCATCAGGATCCCCTCAACCCGGCGGATCCGACGGAGTTTACCTCGCAGTTGGCGCAGTTCGGTCAATTGGAGCAATTGACCAATGCCAACAAGAGTCTTGAGCAGCTTGGCCGCATGAGTGGCGAGATGGAAAAAATGTCGGCGTTAAGCCTTATTGGTCAGGATGTTGTCGCCGAACAATCGCAGTTTCACTTTAATGGCGCGTCAATGCAGCTTGGTTACAGCATTGACGCGCCAGCCGAAAAGGTTACTTTGTACGTGCAAAATCAAAGCGGTGCCACCTTGACCACCATCACCGCCAGAGAAACCAGCCCGGGGCAGTATTTTGTTGATTGGGATGGCTATACCGATGTCGGCATGCCTCTGGTTCCGGGTGATTATTCCCTGATCGTTCATGCGCTGGATGCCGATGATAAGGTTATTGATAGCAAGAGTCTGATCAAGGGGCGGGTGAATGCTGTTGATTTAGGTGGCCAGGTTGTCCAGCTTGATACCAGCAGCGGCACCTTTGCCATGAACCGTATCAAGCAGGCCGGAGGCGGCCTATGACAGAGCCGATTAACATTTTTCCCCAACCGGTCTTTCCCGGGGGGCAGTCGGCGGTCAAGCGACCTGATCGTGCGCCGGTATCCTCAACCAATTTTGATGCCCTGTTACGGGACAAGATGGTGCCGGAGGGTATCAAGTTTTCGCGCCATGCCACGGAACGGATGAACAGTCGGGGGATCGCTTTTAATCCGCAACAATTACAACGGCTGGAAACAGCCATCGAGCAGATCAACATCAAAGGCGGGCGTGAATCTCTGGTGATGCTCGATGATACGGCTCTGGTCGTCAGTGTCAAAAACGACACGGTGGTGACGGTCGTGAGCAAGGATCAACTGAAAAACAACGTATTCACCAACATCGACAGTGCCGTTATTGCTTAAACCATCGAACCGGTCCTCAATTGAGGAGGTTCGCAGGCCGCCGACCGACGGACGCGGCTTTCGACAAAAAGGAGTTACATCATGGGAGTTTCCAATTCTCTTTATAGTGGTGTCAGCGGACTGAACGCTAATGCCAACGCCATGAGCGTTATCGGTAACAACATTGCAAACGCTAATACGATCGGATTTAAATCGAGCCGGGCCATTTTCGGCGACCTGCTTTCCAGCCAGATTTCCGGCTCCGGTGGTGCTTCCCAGGTCGGTCGTGGGGTTGGTCTGTCCATCGTTGACAATATTTTCGGTCAGGGTACCTTCGAAAACACTGAAACCAATACCGACCTCGCCATCGAGGGTGCCGGTTTCTTTATCGTCAGCGATCCGGTACAGGGTAATGCCGGTAATTTCTATACCCGTGCCGGTGCGTTCCGTTTTAATGCTGACGGTTTTCTGATCAACCCGGAAGGCTTTAATGTCATGGGCTACGACCTTGATGCCAACGGTAACACGGTGGGTGACTTGACCCCGATCTGGGTCAATACCAATTCCTTCACCCAGTCCGGCCCAACCGGTAATCTCAATCTCAATACCAATCTGAACTCTGATGCGCAAACGATTGTCGGCGGCTTCGATCCTCTGGATCCGTCCGGCACCTCCAACTATGCGACCTCGATTCAGGTGTTTGACAGCCTTGGCAGTACCCACCTGATGACGACCTATTTCACCAAAACGGACGAACAGCAGTGGGAGTGGACCAGTGTTGTCGATGGCGGTGAGGTTCTTGGTGGAACCGCCGGACAACTCTTCCCGGTCGGTAGCGGGACGCTTGAATTTGATGCCAGTGGTAATCTGGTCATTATTGATGGGGCCCCGATTTTCACAGGTTTTCTGGAAGCCGGAGTCGATCTGACTGACAGGACAACCTGGCCAACGGCCGATCTGTACGGTGATCCGGTCTTTCCGCGGCCTACCGCCAATACGACCACGGGAGCGTTGCAGTGGAGAAATGGTGCCGTGCAAACCCAGCAGATCGCCATCGACATGCAGACCACCCAGTATGCCAGTCCTTCGGTGGTGGTATCTCAAGAGCAGGACGGTTTCGGCACCGGGACCCTGGTGAAGTTGAGCATCGACTCAGAGGGCTTTATTATTGGCAACTTTTCCAACGGTGCACCGCGCAAACTGATGCAGTTGGCCTTGGCCAAGTTTACCAACCCCAATGCTCTGGACAAGGTCGGTAATAATATGTTTGCCCAGAGTACCTCATCGGGAGTACCGGTTGTCGGTACCGTGGGTTCCGGGGTTGGTAATATTTTTACCAACGCACTGGAGCTGTCCAACGTTGATTTGGCTTCTGAGTTTGTCAAAATGATTACCACTCAGCGAGGTTTTTCGGCCAACTCAAAAACGATTACCACGACCGATGAAATGCTCGCGGAAGTCATTAATCTCAAACGCTAAGCATACGGGTCAAATTTCTGACTTAAGGGGAGGTGCCGCCGGGGTTTAACCAGCGGCACCTTTTTGCGTCATGGTCGAGCCTGTTTGTTGGCTATTTAACCTATTGAAATATAAAAACTTTAAATATGTTTACAGTTTTCCATGAGAATGGCATGATCTCTGCTAGTTGAAGAGTCGACGGCTGTTTACGTGTTTGTCACGGGTGTCTGGTTGAGTACCTGGCTCCGTTGATTTTTCTGACCAAACCGCTTCGAGGATACTTATGGATCTGGCAACAATAATAGGTCTGATTGCCGCCTTTGGCCTGATGATCACCGCCATCACCCAGGGCAGTTCACTGATGGTTTTTGTCGATATTGCTGCCCTGACCATTGTTATCGGTGGAACCTTCGGTACTGTACTGGTTCATTTTCCTTTCGGTGACATCATGGGGGCGGTCAAGGTTGCCAGCAAAGCCTTCATGTACAAGTCGCAATCACCGGTTGACATCATCTCCCGACTGATAACCTACGCCGGCAAGGCTCGTAAAGAAGGGATACTGTCGTTGCAGTCGGTAATGAACGACATTGATGATGAATTTTTTCTCAAAGGACTGCAGATGGCCGTTGACGGCCAGGAGCCGGAAGCTCTGAAGGAGATGCTGGAACGGGAAATTGAATATGTCATGGAACGGCATGACAAGGGCGCAGAGATTTTCTCAACCTTTGCGGCCTATTCACCGGCCATGGGGATGATAGGGACTCTCATTGGTCTGGTGCAGATGCTCCAGACGATGGACGATCCCACGACCATTGGCCCGGCCATGGCGGTTGCCCTGTTGACGACCTTTTACGGTGCGATTATTGCCAATATTGTTGCTAATCCTATTGCCGGCAAGCTTAAACTCAGGTCTGCCAGTGAGGTCCTCAACAAGACCTTGGTCACTGAAGGGATGAAAGCAATCCTCGAGGGGGAGAATCCACGTTTGATGGAGCAGCGCCTTCATGCCTTTGTTGCTCCCAAGGAACGACAGAGCAATTTTGGTTGATAAGGGTTGACCGATGGCAAAAAAACAGAAAAAACCCATGGCCGGCGCGCCCTTGTGGATGGTCACCTTCAGCGATATGATGACGTTGCTGCTGACCTTTTTTGTTCTGTTGTTGTCCATGGCGACCCTTGACCAGGTACGATTTCAACAGGCCGCTGATTCCCTGTCGGGAGCTTTTGGTATCGGTGTGCTTGCCAGTGCGACGCGCACAGAGATTGCGCCGCCACAGGTTGCGCCCCAAATTCCAGTGCATGATGATTTCAACGCTCGAGTTTATCAACGTTTAAGAGCGCAATTGCGGGAATTTAAACTGGATCGCAAAATCAAACTGGTCGAAGATCGCGGTGCCGTTGTCCTTCGTGTGGATGAGGCCATCCTTTTTGGTTCCGGACAGTCGGTCTTGAGTCCGGAGGCGGATTCAACTCTGCGTAGCGTGGCCGCCCTGGTTCGTCCTTTGCCCCTCAACGTAAAGATTGAAGGGCATACCGATGATATTGGTGACGATATGCTCAACTGGGAACTGTCTGTTGCCCGAGCGGTTTCTGTGTTGCGTTTTATGGCGGAAAATCAATTGTTGCCGTTGACACGAATTTCCGCCACCGGCTACGGCTCACATCGACCGCTGTTTCCCAATGTCAGCGACCGTGAGCGAGCTCTGAATCGCCGGGTTGAGTTTGTCCTTGAGAGTCAGGGCGATCCCCAACAGGCACTGCCCTTCCTGATCGATGCGCGGGATCAGGCTCCATTCTAGCAGGCAGGCAACGTTAAGCCGCACAGGTTAAAAGCAGTTTGTATTGATGACGGTAACCACCCGGGTTTAAGGAAGGACGCAAATCATGGCAAAAGAAGACGCAAAAAAAGCTGAAGAAGGTGGCGGCTCCAAAAACAAGATGATCATCATCATTGCTGTGACTGTTGTTCTGCTTATCGGTATCGGAGTTGGCGCTTACCTGTATTTCGGTGGAGACAGTGCGTTAACACCGGAGCAGGAACAGGCGTTGCTGGAGCGGCGGGCCATGGAGATCGGCCCCATGGTTCATATCGACAGCTTTATTGTCAATATTGTCGATGACGGTGAGGTGCGCTATTTAAAGGCTGCCATTACCCTCGAAGCGGAATCTGCCCAGGTAGCGGCTGAACTGAATCAGCGAATGCCGCAGATACAGGATGCTGTTTTGTTGTTGATCGGCAACAAAACCTTTGCCGAATTGAGTGATCTCCAGGGGCGTCTGCAACTACGTGCCGAATTGCTTAACCGGATCAACAGTCTGTTGCTTAACGGCAAGGTCAAACGCATCTATTTTACTGACTTTGTAGTCCAGTAAAGGACCGCCGCGTGGAAAAGATACTCAGTAAAGAAGAAATTGCCGACCTGTTGTCGGCGGTTCGTCAGGGCCGGGTCGATGTCGATGCGGTTGGTTCTGATTCAGTTCCGACTGCCGACAAAAAATCGGTGCAGAGCTGTAACTTGTTCCGTACCGGTGGTCCGGAAGGGTGGCGGCTGAAGAACTTCGATCTGGTTCTCGACAACTTTGCCCGCAACTATGCCATGTCGCTGTCAACGCGATTTCAGCGCGCGGCACAGGTTAAACTCGAAGCACTGGAATCCATGTCCTTCGATGGTTTGATGCAGCGTCTGTCCGGGCGTGGAGCCGTCGCCGTTCTGCAGCTTGAGCCTCTGGCCGGGGGTGCCCTGTTGATATTTGATGAGCAGTTGGCCTTTTCGTTGATGGAAATGGTTCTGGGCGGCAACTCTGAAATGCAGGCATTGATACCGGAGCGACCATTAAGTGCAATCGAATTGAACGTCTTGCGCGATCTGATCGCATCGGCGTGCCCGGAGCTGAATAAAGGCTTTTCCCAGATTCAGACAATTCATGCCGGTCTGGTCGAAGTGGTCAGTAATCTGCGGCTGCTGAACTTTGTTGATCCGGAAGTTGGAGTGGCGATTTCCCAGTTCAAGGTGGCAATCGAAAATCTTGAGGGGCACATTACCCTGGTGATTCCCCATGTGACACTGGAACCTTTGCAGAAAAAGCAGAAGCTCAAGACGGTGCCGACCAGTGCGCTGCAGACTACCCGTTGGCAGAAGCTGGTCTGTGATGAGCTGAACAATATGGAGGTGGAAGTTGAGGTCCGGCTGGCATCCTTGTCCCTGCGGGTCAGGGATATTCTCAACTTTCAGGTTGGAGATGTCATCGATCTTGGCTGCAAGCCGCAGACTCCGGTCAAGATACTGGTTGAAGAACGTCCCAAGTTTCTGGGCATGGTCGGTGTGCAGGGGAATAAAAAGGCGGTTCGCGTTTCGGGACGAATTCCCGCTGGAGGAGAACAATGAGCACAAACGGAAATCAAGGGCAGTCAACAGAGAAAACCCTTGCCAACACGGCACTGAAGGAGCGCGGAATTGATCTGCTCCTCGATATTCCCCTGGAGGTGTCGGTAGAAGTCGGGCGTTCAAGAATACTGGTTCGCGATTTGCTGCAACTTCAGGAAGGTTCGATGGTCGAACTGGACAAACTGGCCGGTGAACCCCTTGATTTGTACGTCAATTCGCGGTTGATTGCCCGCGGTGAAGCGGTCGTCGTCAATGAAAAGTTTGGTCTGCGTCTGACCGATGTGGTCAGTCCCTCCGAGCGTATAGAAAATCTGGGGTAAAAGGATGCGTGCGACGCTGTTGCTCATGTTCTTGTTGATGCCGCAAGCGGTTTTTGCCGAAGCGGCTGCTACCGAGCCAAGTCTGCTGGCGGCGGCTTTTAAAATGATGGCGGCCCTGGGCGTTATAATCGGACTGTTGCTGCTTTTTTACGCGGCCAGTCGGCGCGGATTCGGGTTTTTACCGCAGAAAAAATCGGAACTGATCCAGATTCTGGAAACACGGCCTCTGGGGGGAAGAAAGTTCTTGTGCGTGATAAAGATTCGTGACGAGGAGATTCTCCTGGGCATGAGTCCTGATCGTATTGAAAACCTCGGTCGATTGAACTCGACAGCAAAGGGGTTCAGTGACAGCTTGCAGAAGGCGCAGGAGAATCAGTCATGATGTTGCGTCTGTTGCTGACTCTGGTCGCTTTGTTGTTACCCCTTGTGGCCCAGGCCCAGGGGTTGCCGACGATTACTCTGGGCATTGGTGAAGCCAATGAGCCGGCCCAGGTATCGACCGCCCTGCAGATTCTGATTCTGCTGACCATTCTGTCAGTAGCTCCATCGATTCTGTTGATGATGACGTCCTTCACGCGGATTGTCATCGTGTTGTCTTTTGTACGACAGGCCATGGGTACCCAGTCAGCACCGTCCAATCAGATTGTGGTGGGTCTGGCGCTTTTTTTGACCTTTTTTATCATGGCGCCGGTGTTTACTCAGATTAATGACGAGGCTCTTCAGCCCTATCTCAATGAAGAAATCAGTCAGGAAGAAGCCTTGCCTCTGGCTCTGGAACCGATGCGGCGCTTTATGTTCTCCCAGGTTGGTGAGAAGGATCTGCAACTGCTCATCGACATTTCCGGAGCCCCCCAACCGGAAACGATGGAGGATATCGGCATGCTGACACTGATTCCGGCTTTCATGTTGTCGGAATTGAAGCGGGCTTTCCAGATGGGGTTTTTGCTGTTCGTACCCTTTTTGATGATCGACATGATTGTTGCCTCCATCCTGATGGCCATGGGGATGATGATGCTGCCGCCGATTATCGTATCGCTGCCGTTCAAGATTCTGTTATTCGTGCTGGTGGATGGGTGGTCGCTGGTTATCGGCTCGCTGGTGCAAAGTTTCGGTTAGCTTTGGAATTTCAAAGTAATCAGAAAGCAGGGATGAATGATGACTCCTGAATTTGTTGTTGGAATTGGTCGCCAGGCTATTGAAACGACGCTGATGTGCGCTGCTCCCATGCTCATTGCGGCCTTGTCCATCGGACTGCTCATCAGTATTTTTCAGGCGGCGACCCAGATCAACGAACAGACTATGACCTTTATTCCGAAAATTGTCGGTGTTTTCGTGACCCTGTTGATTTTTTCCCCCTGGATCCTGCAGAAGAGCACGGCTTTTCTCATCTCCATTTTTGATCATCTGCCCAACATCACCCCCTGACGGACATTAGACGATGGAATTGCCCATCTTTACCACGACACTGGTTCAGGGTTTTCTCATCTGTCTGGCCCGCATTGCCGCAGTCTTTGCCGTCATTCCGGTGTTCAGCGGCGGGCAGGTGCCGCCGCAGATGCGCATCGGTGTTGCCGTCATGTTTGCTCTGTTGACCTATCCGATTGTACAGCAGGTTCTTCCCGTCACTCCATTGACAGTGATTGATATGGTGATCATTGTTGCTGCCGAAGTGATTTTTGGTCTGTTGGTCGGTTTTTTGGCCCAATTGATCTTCATGGCGGCCGAATTTGCTGGGGCGGTTATCGGCTATCAGATGGGTTTTGCCATGGCCAATGTCTTCGATCCGACCACCCAACAGCAGGTTGCACTGATCTCCCAATTCAACGGTATATTCGCCATTCTGCTTTTTTTGTCGTTGAATATTCATCATCTGTTTCTGGAGGCGATCGTTGCCTCTTTTATGCTGCTTCCTCCCGGTAATCTCAACCTGGCCGGGGGAGCTGTCCCCATGTTGGTTGAGCTGTCCAATCATGCTCTGGTACTGGGAGCAAGGCTGGTGGCGCCGGTTCTTGTCATTCTGATTCTTTCCAACCTGATTCTGGGTCTTATTTCCCGCATTGTCCCTCAACTTAATGTCTTGTTCCTGTCCTTTCCGATGAAGATCGGCATCTCCTTTATTATCATGGGTCTGACCTTCGGTGTCTTTATCTCTATCCTTCAGGGCGAATTTTCTGCACTTTCGGAACGGTTCTTGCGACTGTTCAGTTTACTGTAACTTTTTCCTGACAAGGGTGCCAAAAAACCGGCACGTACCGATAATCATCAGGCATGGTTTACAGGCTGAAATGAACCGATAACGGGAGAGACGCGTGGCGGAAGAATCCGGCCAGGAACGGACAGAAACAGCAACGGCCAAGCGCCGGAACGATTTCCGCGAGAAAGGCCAGGTGGCGCAAAGCAAGGAAGTAACGACGGCCTGCCTGTTCACCCTGTCTTTGCTCATGTGGTTTTTTTATCTGCGCCCGTTCTGGGAAAACCTTCAGCAACTCTATGTCATATCCCTGATGCGTCTACGCGATTTCCAGGTCACCTCTCCTGATGCGGTTGCCCTGGCCTGGACGACCGGTATCACCTTTGCCAAATTGCTGTGGCCGATTTTTTTGCTGACACTGGTGGTTGGCTTCGTCTCGTCATTTCTGCAGGTTGGCCCTTTGTTGTCAACCAAGGTGTTCAAACCCGACATCAACAAGTTCAACCCGATCAAGGGAATGAAAAAATTCGTTTCCAAGCGTTCTGCGGTGGAGTTGGTCAAATCCCTGGCCAAGATCGCCCTGGTTACCTATGTTGCCTACCTCACGGTTGCCAACGAATTTGACGCAGCTATGACCCTGGGCATGCTCGAACTCAACCAGACCCTGATTTTTCTTGCCCGCGCTGTGTCGCTGGTCATGGTTAAAACCTGTGCCATCATGATTGTGCTGGCTTTTCTTGATTTTGCTTTCACCAGGTATGAGATGGAGCAAAAGATGAAAATGACCAAGCAGGAGGTCAAGGAAGAGCACAAGGATACGGAAGGTAATCCCCTGGTCAAGTCACGGATCCGCTCCCTGCAGATTCAGCAGGCGCGCCGACGGATGATGGCGGAAGTTCCCAAAGCCGATGTTGTTATTACCAACCCGACCCACCTGTCCATCGCCATCAGCTATGAGCGTGAAAGCATGGATGCTCCTCAGATTATTGCCAAGGGAGCCGACCATCTGGCGTTTAGAATTCGGGAAATTGCTCGTGAACATAAAATTCCTGTGATTGAAAACAAGCCGCTGGCACGGGCTTTGTACAAGCAGGAAATAGGTGATCAGATTCCTGAGGAACTTTTCACTGCGGTGGCTGAAGTGTTGGCTTATGTTTATCGTTTAAAAAATAAAAAGTACTGAAATATAAAGATAAATTATCAAGTGACACGGGTTCAGTTCTGTGCCGACATATTGACACTAGAGGGTGTCGGAAATCAGACGTTAAGGAGTAGGAACGATGGCAACAATGGCAAGCCTTGATGATTGGCGCAGACTGATTATCCGTACAGATGTGCTGATAGCCGTTGGGCTGGTAATGATTCTGATGTTGATGATTCTGCCGGTTCCACCGATCATGCTGGACGTGTTCCTGTCGTTGAATATCACCATTGCCTTGTTGATCCTGATTACCGCCCTCTATACCTCAAGGGCCCTGGATTTTGCCATTTTTCCCAGCGTTCTGCTGGTAACCACCCTGTTTCGTCTCTCACTTAATGTTGCGTCAACCCGCCTGATTCTTCTCAACGGCGATCAGGGCCCCAGCGCTGCCGGCAGCGTGATCCAGTCATTCGGCCAGTTTGTCGTCGGCGGCAACTATGTTGTCGGTATCGTGATTTTCGCCATCCTTGTCATTATCAACTTCATGGTTATTACCAAGGGTGCCGGTCGGGTCGCAGAGGTGGCTGCCCGCTTTACTCTCGATGCCATGCCGGGCAAGCAGATGGCCATTGATGCGGATCTGAACGCCGGATTGATATCAGAGGACGAGGCGCGATCGCGTCGTAAGGAGATTGCTTCTGAATCCGATTTTTACGGAGCCATGGACGGTGCCAGCAAGTTTGTCAAGGGTGATGCCATTGCCGGAATTATTATTACCCTGATCAATATCGGTGCCGGAATTGTCATCGGTGTGATGCAACAGGGGATGGTACTGGCCGAAGCTGCCGCCAATTACACCATTCTGACCGTGGGTGACGGGCTGGTCGGGCAGATTCCTGCCCTGATCATCGCTACCGGTGCCGGTATCATGGTGACCCGGACTGCCGGCGATGAAGATTTTGGTACCGAGATGAAGCGCCAGTTCAGTGTGCATCCGCGTTCCCTCTGGGTTGTTTCGGGGATTCTCATGATATTCGCCCTGATTCCGGGTTTACCGAAACTTCCCTTCTTTCTGATCTCGATACTGGCCGGACTGGTCGCCTGGCGCGTGTCAAAAAGCCATGCCGAAAAGCTGCTGCAACAGGAGTTGGATGATGTACCGCCGCCAAAGCACATCGAAGAAGAGAATTACGAACAGATGCTGTCCGTTGACCTGCTGGAAATGGAGGTCGGTTACGGCCTGATTCCTCTGGTAGATACGGCGCAGAACGGTGAGCTGTTGCCACGGATCAAATCGATCCGCCGTCAGTTTACCCTCGACATGGGTTTTATCGTGCCGCCGGTTCACATTAAAGACAACCTGCAGCTCAAGCCCAACGAGTATGCCATTGTTCTCAAAGGTGTGAAGATCGGTGGTGGTGAGTTGCTGCCCGGCCACTATCTGGCCATGAATCCGGGAACCGCTACCGAAGTGATCAAGGGACTGGAAACTATTGAACCCGCGTTCAAGTTACCGGCCGTGTGGATCTCGGAAGACAAAAAAGAACGTGCGCAGATCTCCGGCTATACCGTGGTTGATAATACCACCGTGATCGCAACCCATTTAAGTGAACTGATCAAGAATCATAGCCATGAACTGCTTGGTCGTCAGGAAACCCAGAACCTTCTCGATAATCTTGCCCAGCAGTATCCCAAGTTGGTCGAAGAGCTGGTTCCGGGGCTGCTCAGCCTTGGTGTCATCATGCGTGTACTGCAGAATCTGCTGCGCGAGGGAGTTTCGATTCGTGATTTAAGAACTATTTTGGAAACTCTGGCAGATTGGGCACCAGTTGTGCAAGATCCAGATCAACTGACAGAACATGTGCGCGCTACCATGGCACGATCCATCAGCAGCAGTTACAGCCAGGACGGAGAGGTATTGGAAGTGATGACCTTTGATCGTAATGTCGAAACCCGAATCCAGGACGCCCTGCACAACACGGATCACGGCTCCTACCTGGCTTTGGAGCCGGGCTTTGCCCAGGCGCTGATCAACAGTTTGAGCCAGGCGCTGCAGAATGTCGCCGGCGCGAATCCGGTTCTTTTGTGCACGCCAACAATCCGACTCCATGTCAAAAGGTTGACTGAGCGTTATCTGCCCGGTCTGTCAATTATCTCCCACAATGAGATCGCTCCTCACCTGAAGGTGCGGTCAGTAGGAACGGTGACTGTCAATGTTAGTTAAAAAATTTGAAGCAGACACGATGGCCGCAGCCCTGAAGCAGGTAAAAGACACCCTCGGTCCCGAGGCTCTGATCCTGTCAACCCGGACCTTGCGGAAAAAAGGCCTCGGCGTTCTCGGTCGTCAAACGATCGAAGTAACTGCCGCTGTTGAGTCTCCGGCAATGAGGCGGACTCCAGCACCACCAGCGTCAGGGTATTCTGCCTCACGGGTGACGGCACCCTTGACCTCTTCGAATCGGGTGGAAACCCTGGAAGATGAAATAGTCAGCCTGTCAGGACGCGTGCCAAACGCCGATGCGTCCCGTTCTTCCCTGGCGACAGCGGAGCAGGGTGCGGAGCAGGAGCTGCGGCGGTTGCGGGCGCAGTACGAGGCCGACAGTATCAACCAGCTTAAAGCTGAAATCGAACAACTCAAAGAGCTGATGACCCAGCTGACACAGGCACAGGCTCAACAGGCACATGTGCAAACGCAAGTGTCAGTAGCGGAGGTGCCACCGGCAGATCATGAAACACCTGAGCGCAACGGTCGGGCACGCAACACGGCAGCACGTTCGGTGACTCCGACGCCACTGCGGTCGCCGGTTGCGTCATCGTCCCCTGATCCCTTGGTGGAGATGCTCAAGGAGCGTGGTATTGACGCAGAATCGGCGACGACTATTGCCGGCTATGCAGCGGCGCAAATGACCATGCAGCAACGTCAGAACCCGCACCTGCAACGTGAGTTTCTGTGTGCAACCCTTGCCGGCCTGGTACAGGGTCAAGGGGCGCTGTGGTCGCCTGGTCAGCCGCAAAAGAAAGTGTCACTGATTGGTGCTACCGGCGTCGGTAAGACGACAACCATTGCCAAGCTGGCAGCGCAGGCCATGAGCGAAAGTGGTGCCCGGGTGGCCCTGGTGACGATCGACACTTATCGAATCGCCGCAGTGGAACAGTTGAAAGTTTACGGTGAAATCATGGGGATTCCTGTCGACGTCGTTTTCTCTCCAGAGCAATTGCAGGAAACTTTCCGTCGTCACCGCGACAAGGATCTTATCCTGATTGATACCGCCGGGCGCAGCCCCAGAGATGAAGAACGTATCGACGAGCTTGGTACTTTTCTCGGTGCTCACAGTGGTGTGGAAAACTGTCTGGTGCTGGCGGCACCGACTGCTGATCATCTGCAGCAACAGTGCCTTGATGCTTTTGCCAGGCTGCCGATCAAGCGCCTGATTTTTACCAAGCTTGATGAAACAGATCGTTGCGGTTGTCTGATCAATCTGCCCTTGCGTGCCAATCTGCCTTTAGGGTGTCTGACCAACGGCCAGAAGGTTCCTGAAGATTTGCTGCCTGCCGATCCTCGCCTGGTTGCCGAACTGGTGATGGGGCAGGATGACGATGCACGGAGGATCGCCGTATGATGAGTAACAACTCCGATCAGGCCGGAACCCTGCGGCAGATGCGTGGACAACAGCAGGATCATGCCGAACTGAAGATGCCCGCCACCCGGGTGGTGTCCGTGACCAGCGGCAAGGGCGGCGTCGGTAAAACTGCTGTTGTTTCCAATGTTGCCGTCACCCTGGCGCGCCAGGGAAAAAAAGTTCTGATCATTGATGCTGATCTGGGATTGGCCAATGTCGATGTGGTCATGGGGATTTCCCCTCCCTATAACCTGAATCACTTCTTCAGTGGTGAGCGTTCCCTTGAAGAAATCATGGTTGAAGGACCGCATGGGCTGAAGATATTGCCCGCCGGTTCCGGTGTTCAGCAGTTTACCCATCTGGATGGCCAGTTGAAGATGCGGTTGATCGACGCCCTTGATGCCCTTGAAGAACACTTTGACGTGGTTCTTATCGATACCGAGGCCGGGATCTCCGATAACGTCACCTATTTCAATGTCGCGGCTCAGGATATTCTGGTGGTGACAACGCCGGAACCCACGGCCATTACCGACGCATATGCCCTGATGAAATTGTTGTCAACCCAGTACCATCAGAAGCGTTTTCTGTTGGCGGTCAATTCAGTGCGCAGTGCCGATGAAGGGCTCGATGTCTTCGAGAAGCTGACCATGGTATCGGGACGTTATCTTGATATTTTCATCGATTACCTGGGCGGTATTCCCTTTGACCGCAAGATGCACGACTCGGTACGTCAGCAACAAGTGCTGGTTGAGCTTTGTCCCGATAACAAGGTGGCAAAGGCTTTTGTCGAGCTGGCCGAGAACCTGATGGCGATACCACAAAATAGCCAGGCTCAGGGAACCTTGCAGTTTTTCTGGAAACAGTTTCTTGGAGTTGGCGCGGAGGCAAGCTGATGACATACGGCCACGGCGGTTATGGTCTCCCGGGACCGGCGGAACGCGAAAAAATGATCGAGGCACATCTGTCTCTGGTCGATTTTGTTGTTGATCGGATGATGACCCAGGTTCCGTCCTTCGTAAATCGAGATGATATCCGCAGTGCCGCCCTCCTCGGTCTGATGGATGCGGCCAATCGCTTCGATCCGCGTCGGGGTGTCCTGTTCAAGACCTTTGCCGAGCGCCGCATTCGCGGGTCGGTATTTGACGAAGTAAGGCGCATGGATTGGTTTTCGCGCACCATGAGGGAAAAACAAACACGTTTGGCACGGGCAACTGAAGCCCTGGGGCAACGTCTTGGCCGGACCCCGCAGGACGAGGAGGTGGCGGCTGAGCTGGAAATGACGCTGGACGATTTTCGTGAATTGCAGTTTCAGGTCAGCCAGCTTGGATTTGTCAGTCTTGACGAACAGATTGATCAGTACGAACAGGGGGGACGATCCTTTATTGACAACCTCGAAGATACTTTCCACGTCAATGTTCAGGAACGCATGGAAGCCGACGAGCTGACGCGCGAGCTGGCCGGGTATCTGGAAGAGTTGTCGGAAAAAGAACGGCTGGTAGTTGCTCTGCTGTATTACGAGGAACTTTCCCAGAAAGAAATTGCCGAAGTTTTGGAGTTAACGGAAGGGCGCATCTCCCAACTCCACAGCCAGGCGTTGGCAAAGCTGAAAATCAAGATGAAACGCAGCATCAATGCCATCGGTGGAGGTCGTTAACAATGACGACAGCTCTGATTATTGCCCTGATTGCCCTGGTTGTAGCGAGCATTGCCCTGATTATTGCCGTCCGGCAGTTGCGGATGGGGCGGCGACTGGCGCAACAGATTGAACTGTTACAGCAACAGCGCCCGAAAACATCGGAGACGACAGCGGTGACAACGGGATTTTCAGCCCATCTGAGCAGTGCTGAAAAGGTTCAGGACAAGACGGAAGGTCGGCCCGTGGCCCAGGCGGACAAGTATCGCTATGCTGCCGCCCTGGCCGATCAGGGCTATAGTGCAGAAGGTATCGCCAAGGCGCTGAACATGGCCCCAACCGAAGTTGAACAGATCATGCGCCTGGCGCGCATCAAGCGCACGGCTTAATACCAGGTAATGGGTGGAGAACAGCAGTTAGGTGGACTTCGGGTTATATTAATAATTCGATTGGCGTTCATCTTAAGTCGATACCCTTCTCCCCCTCACCCTAACCCTCTCCCTCAAGGGAGAGGGGATAAGGCGGTATCTACGGAAATTGGTAATTTTCGAGTATATCAAATAAAGATTCGACCACAAAGAGTCGACAAGATTGATGTCAAATAGACGCGGAGAGTAACGATGGCAGACGGAAAATACGCAGCAATATCGGGAGCCGTTGCCCGGATGCACAAACTGGACAATATCAGTGAACATCTGGCGTCGGCCCGAACTCCCGGCTACAAAAAAGGAACCGTCACTTTCGCCGCACGTCTAGGGGAGGCCACTTCAGGGCTGGCGAGTAATGCTACCAATTTTACCGGTCTGACGGCCCACAGAATCGATTTCAGCCCCGGCTATATCGAGCACAGCGGCAACCCCCTTGATGTTGCTGTCAACGGCGAAGGCTTTTTCCAGATTCAACGTCCCGATGGTGACTTTGGTTATACCCGTAAAGGCAGTTTTCAACTTAACGGTGACGGGCTGCTGATCGACAGCAATGGCTATCCGGTAACCGGTCCTGACGGCGAAGATATCATTCTTGAGCGGGCCGACATCGATATCCTCAGTGACGGTACAATCTGGATCGATGAGCAGCAGGTGGGTCAGATTGGACTCTTTTTGTTTGAGGATAACGGAGTGTTGCAGCGTGTCGGTCAGGACCTTTTTGTCCCTGTCGGCGATGTTGCTGCGCAGTTACACCCGGAGCCGGAGATTGTACAACACAGTCTGGAAGGCTCGAACGTCAACCTGATGGAAGAAATGGCACGGATGACGTCCAATCTGCGCGCCTTTGAGGCAACGCAGAAAGCCCTGAAAACCTACAGCGACATGAACGCCAAGGCCACTGAGATGGGCCTTATCACCGGATAATATGTGCCGCCAAGAGCACTTGCAGTAAAGGAGTAAACCATGATCAGAGCACTTTGGACCGCCGCGACCGGCATGCAGTCACAACAGGTCAACATGGACGTTATCGCCAACAACCTGGCCAATGTCAACAGTTCCGGCTTCAAGAAAAGTCGCGCCGACTTTCAGGATATTCTTTATCAGACCACCCGTGCGGCCGGTGCCGGAGTTGACGGCGGTGAAGTGCCGACCGGTGTCCAGATCGGTCTGGGCTCGCGGGTTGCCGCTGTGCAGAAGGTCTTTACAACCGGTGTTTTTCAGCAGACCGAAAATGAGCTGGATGTGGCGATCGAAGGTCCGGGCTTTTTCCAGGTCGTTCTTCCTGACGGCACCGATGCCTACACGCGTTCAGGGGCTTTGAAAAAAGACAGTACCGGTCGTCTGGTGACTTCCGATGGTTTTCCGCTGGTGCCGGAGGTCGTTATCCCCGAAGGGTCGACCAGTATTTCCATCGGCAGTGGCGGTACCGTCGATGTGCTGTTGGATGGTGAAAGTACGCCGACAGAAGTGGGTGTGATTGAACTGATCCGTTTCGGCAATCCCTCCGGGCTTAAAAGTCTGGGACGTAATCTGTACGCTGAGACACCAACAACGGGTGCTCCTGTTGCCGGGACCCCCGGTGAAGCCGGCTTCGGTACTCTGTCCCAGGGCTTTCTGGAAGGTTCCAACGTCAATATCATGGAAGAGATGGTCAACATGATCGCTGGTCAGCGTGCTTACGAGGTTAATTCCAAAACCATTCGGACGGCAGACGAAATGCTGTCAACAACCAGCCAGTTGATTCGCTGATAAGGATAAGCCATGAGATATCTGAAGCTTGTACTCCTGACCGGTTTCCTGGTGTTGTTCGGGATCAGTATGGCCGGTGCCGAAAAATCGAGCCACGTAGTGATTGATCACCAGGAGATGGAACAGATACTCAACAATTTTCTGGCCGAACAGTCAGAGTTGCTGCCCCAGGTTGAGTTACGTCTGACATCTGTTCAGTTTCCGCCGCCCTACAAGGTTCCGGTCGGTCGTATCGAACATCAACTGATTTCAGCGCGCCCCGGTGTTATCGGCAGTCGCCGTATTGCGCTGATGACCAGAGTCAATGACCAGATCGTCAGTAATCAGTCGATCCGTATTGAACTCGAAGCGATGGCGGAGATCGCCGTGGCCAGGGAATCCCTGCGGCGTGGCACGGTGCTGACTGAAAATCTGATCGAAATGCGCTATCAGGACATTTCACGGTTGTCAGAACCGATTTTTGATGTCGCCGACGCGGTTGGCAAAATGGTCAAGCGTACCTTACGTCTTGGTGAGCCATTGCAGGCCCAACAAGTTGAGTTTCCCCCGGTGATCAAGCGTGGTGAGCGGGTCGTTATCGAAGTGCAGAGTGCCGGAATGACGCTGTCGGCCATTGGCGAGGCCCGTCAGGATGGGCGTACAGGTGAGTCGATCCGAGTGGTAAATATCGGTTCATCCCGCGAAGTGGTCAGTCGGGTTGTCGCCCCCGGACTGGTCAGAGTGGAGTTGTAGCCATGTTGAAAAAATCATTGATAATCCCTTTCGTGCTGTTTATTGCTGGATGTGCCATGCCGGGTGGAAAAGTAACTTTGCCCGAAGTTGAGCCGATCGCGCCGGTGATTTCGGAGCCGGCACCACCACAAACGGCCGGATCGCTGTGGACCACCAGTCGTGGCGGCATCTTTGCTGATATGAAGGGAACGACCGTCGGCGATATCATCACCGTTGTCATCTCCGAAAGTGCCAGTGCCAGCAAAGAGGCAAAAACCCAGACCGGACGAAACAGCACCATGTCCGCCGGGATTTCCAACCTGTTTGGCCTGGAAACAGATATCGGCGATTTTATCGGCGGCAACCCTGCGACCCTGATCAATGCCAACGCCGGTAACAAGTTTGACGGCAGTGGCAAGACCGAACGTAAAGAAGCCCTGACCGCTACCTTGACAACTCAGGTGATAGAAATTCTTCCCAACGGTAACCTGCGAATCGAAGGAAACAAAACCGTCACTGTTAATCGTGAGATGCAAATAGTCACCTTAAGCGGCATCATTCGTCCATCTGATGTGTCACCACGGAATCAGGTTGATTCGCAGAATGTTCTTAACGCCCGGATATCCTACGCCGGTAAGGGCGTTATCAGTGACAAACAGCAACAAGGCTGGTTGGTCAGAGCCCTTGATCAGGTATGGCCGTTCTGACAAGGTTAGCGGTGGACAGGAGTATCATCATGGCGAAGAATACGAGAAAATTACTGATCGCGCTGGCGCTGGTGTGGGGTTTGGTCGTGACAGCAACCGCTGCCGAGGCCTCGCGTATCAAGGAATTGGCAGAGCTTGAAGGTGTCCGTGGCAATCAGCTGGTCGGCTACGGGCTGGTTGTTGGTTTGGACGGTACCGGCGATAGCGCCAGCACCCGTTTTACCGTGCAGTCGTTGGTCAATATGATGGAGCGCCTCGGTGTGTCCGTCAATTCCTCTTTGGTCAAGGTGGATAATGTTGCGGCGGTTATTGTTACTGCCGAACTCCCGCCCTTTGCCCGTGCCGGTAACACCATTGATGTGTCGGTGTCATCCATCGGTGATGCCAAAAACCTGGCCGGAGGAACCTTGCTCATGACCCCCCTCAATGCTGCCGATGGCAATGTTTATGCCGTGGCCCAGGGGCCTCTGGTGGTCGGCTCTCTGGCTTTTGGCGGTAAGGCAGCAAGGGTCCAGCAAAACCATCCGACCTCTGGACGCATACCGGGCGGCGCTTTTATCGAACGAGAGGTTCCCTTTGTCTTTGGCGAATCCGATTCCTTGAATTACCGTCTGAAGAACTCCGATTTCACAACAGTATCACGCATGCGTGATGTCGTTAATCAGCACTTCGGCACCAACCTGGCCCGTTCTGTCGATGGGGGTCAGTTGGAGATCAGGGTGCCGGATTTCTTCCGCGACAATGTCGTAGAATTTGTGGCGCAGGTGGAACAACTGCGTGTGACACCCGATACTCTGGCTCGTATTGTTGTCAATGAACGTACCGGCACCATTGTCATGGGTGAAGGTGTCAGGATTTCGACTGTTGCAGTGTCCCATGGTAACCTGAATCTGGTGATCAGTGAATCTGCCAGGGTGTCACAACCCCTCCCCCTTTCTGAGGGGCAGACGGTTGTGGTCCCGGAAACCCAGATCCAGGTGATTGAAGAAGCCGGCAATCTGATCGTGATGGAGCAAGGGGTCAGTATTGGTGATGTCGCCTCGGCCCTTAATGCCATTGGTGCCACTCCGCGTGATCTGATCGCTATTTTTCAGGCCATCAAGGCATCGGGGGCCTTGTATGCGGATCTGGTAGTGCTTTAAAGGGCAGAATACAGAATATTGAATACAGAATATTGAAGGGGAACCTTGAAAAATCAGGAACGGATAAAGGACAGCCATTAACAAATAACATCGCACAGCGATGGAGGCCGCGAAGCGGCAGACAATGGACAGATTTATGGATATCAATCACGGTTTTGACACAGCGATGATCGTTCGTCAGGCCCAGGCAGCACAATCTGCCGGCAAGTCTTCCGTCCAATCGGAGCAGGACAAACTTAAAGGTCTGGCCCAGGAGTTCGAGGCGATTTTTATTCAGCAGATGTATAAGGAGATGCGTAACACCATCCCTGATGATGGTCTGATACCGCGCACCAACGCTGAAGATACCTACACCCAATTGCAGGATCTGGAAATCGCCAGAGCGACAGCCCGTCAGGGTGGTATCGGTTTGGCAGAAATGATGATGAGGCAGTTACAACAGAATGACTGACAGTCCTGACAAATCACCCTTGCATTTGGTTTGCAAGGGTGCTAATTAGTGTCCATCCGGAAACCCCGGATGGACACTATGCGGTTTACGATTCGGATACAGGGTATTTTTCGTTGTGGCAAGGAAATCAAGGGCTTGAGCGGAGGCGTACACATGTACGCCGCACAAACAAGGCCGCAGATTGACGCCGCCACGGCGGAAAAGAA
>OBJA01000732.1_pt1 | contig 26881 bp, 24 predicted proteins | sample 1519751 | NCBI WGS metagenome assembly OBJA01 (sample SAMEA3881238, study PRJEB22517) | soil metagenome | biome: lake sediment; feature: soda lake sediment; material: sediment, water from around vicinity | place: India | collected 2013-12-23 | depth 3 m
ACGTTTGGTGACGTTCTCAAATCCCGACATTGTTTTGGAGCACCCGCTCCATGCTCTGTCGCCCTTTTTCCAACACGAAATCCCGCTGCTCGCCGGCTCTCACGTCACCGACGACGCCGGCACGGGATTCGTCCACACCGCCCCCGCCCATGGCGAAGATGACTTCGATGTCTGGGTAAGCTCAGGCCACACGACGCAGCAAATCCGCCAGATCGTCGACGCCGATGGCAAGTATACAGATGAAGTGCCCGCGCCGCTCGCCGGTCTCGAAATCATCGTCACTTCCGGCAAGAAGCGCGGCGAGGCGGGCAAGGCAAACCAGGAGGTGATCCGCCTCCTCGCGGAGTCCGGAAACCTGCTGGCGCGCGGCATCACCACCATCCGCGATGCCCACTCCTGGCGCTCCAAAGCCCCGGTCATCCGCCGCGCCACGCCGCAATGGTTCATCGCGATGGACAAGCCCGTGCATGGCGGCAAGACGCTGCGTGAGCTGGCCCTCAAAGGCATCGCCGACACCGAATTCTTCCCGCCCACGGGCCGTAACCGCCTGCAGGCGATGGTGGAAGGGCGGCCTGACTGGCTGATCTCGCGTCAGCGCAACTGGGGCGTGCCGATCACCCTGTTCGTCAACGCCAAGGGCGAGCCCCACACGGCTGCCCTCAGCAAGGAACAGGCCGACAAGCTCAACGCCAACATAAAGGCCGCTATCGAAAAAACCGGCGTAGACGGATGGTTCGCCACACCGGACGCTGACTTCTTTGAAGGCACCGGTGTCTCCCCTGAAGGCTGGGAGAAGGTGACGGACGTGCTCGACGTGTGGTTCGATTCCGGAACGACGCACGCCTTCGCCCTGCGCAAGCGCGGCATCATCGACAACGCCACGGGGCAGGCGGACGTTTACATGGAAGGCTCAGACCAGCATCGCGGCTGGTTCCAGTCTTCCCTCCTGGAAAGCTGCGCCACGCGCGGCATGGCGCCCTACAAGAAGGTCGTCACCCATGGCTTCATCGTGGATGCTGACGGCAAGAAGATGTCGAAATCCATCGGCAACACGATCGAGCCCCAGCAGGTGCAGAAGGATTACGGCATCGAAATCCTCCGTATCTGGACGGCTTCGGCCGACTATATGGAAGACCTGCGCATCTCCGACGAGATCATCAAGGGCACCGTCGAAACCTACCGCAAGCTGCGCAACACGCTGCGCTACCTGCTCGGCGCGCTGGACGGGTATACGGCGCAAGAGGCCGTGGACGCCGCCTCAATGCCCGGCCTGGAGCGCTTCATGCTCCACCGCCTCGCAGACCTCGACGCCCAGATCCGCGCCGCCTATGCCAGCTTCGACTTCAAGCGCGTGATGACCCTGCTCATCAACTTCGTGAACGTCGAGCTTTCCGCCGTCTATTTCGATGTCCGCAAGGACGCGCTGTATTGCGACCCGTCCTTTGCCACCGCCAGCGGCTGGGACGCGGCCACCGCGCAGTGGGGCAACCGCCGCCGCGCCGCGCGCACGGTGATGGCCGCCACGCTGGAACGGATGCTCGCCTGGCTCGCCCCGGTGATGCCCTTCACCACGGACGAGGCCTTCGGCGAAAGCCACCTCAAGGGCGCGGCCCCCTCGGTCCACCTGCTGCAATTCCCCGCCACGCCCGAGGGCTGGCTCGCGCCGCAGCTGGCTGCCCGCTGGGAGAAGATCTTCGCCGTCCGCCGCGTCGTCACCGGCGCGCTGGAGGTCGAACGCCGCGAGAAACGCATCGGCGCCTCGCTGGAAGCGGCCCCGAAAGTCATCATCGCCGACAAGGCGCTGATCGACGCCTTCGAGGGCGAAAGCGCGGCTGACATCTTCATCACCTCCGGCGCAGAGCTGGTTCTGGCCGCCGAAGGCCCCTCCGGCGCCTTCACGCTGCCCGATGCCCCCGGCATCTGGGTCGTTCCGGAAAAGGCCAGCGGAATCAAATGCCGCCGCAGCTGGAAATATTTCGACCCCGCCACGGCAGACCCGGCCTTCCCGGACATCACCCCCCGCGACGCCCTGGCGGTGAAAGCCTGGGACAAGGTGGCCGGGTAGGAGCAGGGAAGACCCTCACCTCCCATTGCTGCGCAATGGGCCCCTCCTCTCCCAGAGGGAGAGGGGGGGCCCGCGGCCAAAGGCCGTGGGAGGTGAGGGGCTTCCGCCCATTCCCCCTGCACAGAAGCGCTTGATCCGCCTGCCAGCCTCTGCAATCTCAGCAGCATGAAGCTATCGCCGCAGACAATCTGGCCCTTCGCGGTGATTCCGCTCGTTGTCCTGTTCGATCAGGTGACGAAATGGATGATACTGGCGGAGCCGCGCCTGAACGGGCTCATCTGCCTGCATGACAAGACCCTCTGCGGCAAAATCGTGGTTCCTGGCCCGGTTGATCTCTCGATGGTCTGGAACCGGGGCATGTCTTTTGGCCTGTTCCAGTCGGAAGGCATCATGCGCTGGGTCATGGCGGGCCTGATGGCGGCCATTGCTATCGGTTTCTTCTTCTGGCTGCTGCGCGCCGAAGGGCGCTGGCTGAAAGCCTCCCTGGCCCTCGTGGTCGGCGGCGCCATCGGCAATCTCATCGACCGGGTGCGCTTTGGCGCGGTGGTTGATTTCGTTGACGTAAACGAGCTGACGCTCGGTTACTTCCCCTGGGTCTTCAATGTGGCCGACGCTGCCATCACCATCGGCGCGATTCTCCTGTTTGTAGACCAGTTCTTACTTTCGCGCCCGAAACAGGCTAACAGCCTGAAGCAAGGTTAACCCACTCCAGTTCAAGCGGATCTCGTAAAGTCACATGAAAAAGACCCTCCCGCTCCTCGCCGCCGGCCTCGCTCTGGGTGTCACGGCGGCCTGCTCGTCCACCGGCAATGCCGGCACGGCCACTCCCGACGAGTTTCGCGTGGTCACCAAGCCGCCGCTTTCCATCCCCCCGAATTACAGCCTGCGCCCGCCTGCGCCCGGCACCACGATCCCGGCGGAAGTCGAAGTGGCCACCAGCGGCGGCACGTCGGCGTTCGGTTCGGGCCTGGGCCAGCAGGCCAGCGCTTCGGAACGGGCCCTCGTGGCAGCGGCCGGCGCCAATGCGGTCAATCCGTCCATCCGCGCCCAGGTCGACTGGGAAGAGACCAAGGCCATCCGCAAATCGCCCACGATTGCCGATCGCATCCTCTTCTGGCGCAAATCCAACCCGGAAGACGCCGCCTCTGCGGCGGTCGACAACGCTACCGGCGATCAGACGGTGACGATCGAGCAGGCTGGCGGCGGCCGCCGCATCAAACTGCCCGGAACCTGATGAATTCGGATGGGGGCCTTCGTGCCCCCATTTTTCTGCCCCTCCAGATCGGAGCTACCCCATGAAACGGATACTCGTCGCTGCAGGGCTCCTCGCCTTTGCAGTTGCTGGCGCTTCAGCCGAGCCGGCCACCGCGTCCAACACGCCGTCCAGCTTCACGCTCGCCAATGGCATGCAGGTGGTCGTTGTGCCCGATCACCGCGCCCCCGTCGTCACGCACATGGTGTGGTACAAGGTCGGCGCCGCCGATGAGGCGCCCGGCAAGTCCGGCATCGCCCACTTGTTCGAGCATGTGATGTTCAAGCAGACCAAGAATATCGGCCCGGAGGAATTCACCTCCATCGTCCAGCGTTCCGGCGGCCAGCTCAACGCCTTCACCTCCTGGGACTACACCGCCTATTTCGAGCGGGTGCATAAAGACCAGCTCGGCAAGATGATGGAGCTGGAAGCCGAGCGGATGGTGAACCTCATCATCAATGACGACCCCAAAGGCCCGTTCATCGCCGAGCGCGATGTGGTGAAGGAAGAGCGCCGCCAGCGGATCGAGAACAATCCCGGCGCGCTGCTTCAGGAAATGGTGCTCAACGAGTTCTGGAAGGGCCACCCCTACGAGATCACGGTTATCGGCCTGATGGATGAAGTCGCCGCGCTCAGCCCGCAGGACGGGCTCGATTTCTACAAGGAATATTACAGCCCGGAGAACGCCATCCTGGTAGTCGCCGGGGATGTCACCGAAGAGGACGTCCGCGTCCTGGCCGAGGAGCATTACGGCCCTATCGAGCCAACCGGCCAGGCCCACAGCGCCCGCAAATGGCAGCCCGTTGCCCCGCTCGCCGAGACGAAGCTGATCACCCATTCCGATCCCAAGGTGCGCCAGCCCGTCTGGAGCCGCTATTATCTGGGCACGTCCTTCAAGCGCGATCCGGAAACCGCCCTTGCGCTGGAGGTCGGCCTTGAAGTGCTCGGCGGCGGCATGACCAGCCGGCTCTACCAGTCGCTGGTCGAACAGCAGAAACTGGCCATCAATATCGCCACCTTCGCCTGGACCACGCTGCATGATGAAGGCCCGGCCGTGATCTATGGCACGCCGGTCAGCGGCGTCAGCCTGGAAGATCTGGACGCTGCCGTGATGGCCGAGATCGAGAAGATCCTCGCCGATGGCTTCACCGAAGCCGAAGTCGTCCGCGCGCGAAACAAGCTGGCCGCTACCGCCATCTACCAGCAGGACAGCCAGTCCTCGATGGCCAACCATTACGGCGCCAATCTCGCCCTCGGCTTCACGCTGGAAGAGATCGCCGCCTATCCCGACGAGGTACGGCAGGTCACGCCCGAGCAGGCGCTGGCCGCTGTGCGCGCCGTCTTCGGCGCCGACAAGAATTACATCACTTCCCATCTTCTGCCGGCCGAAGGAGACCTCTGATGTTGAAACTCCGGCTTTTCTCCGGCGCGGCTGCCGCGCTTCTGATCACCGCCTGCGCCGGCACGCCTGCGCCGCAGGCTTCCCTCGACGCGGCCCCGGCCACGCCCGCGCTCGCCGTTGATGTCTATGATGGCGATTTTGTCGATATCCAGCAGTTCACCACCCCCGGCGGCGTATCGGTCTGGCTGGTGACGGAACCGTCAATCCCGATCGTCTCGGTACAGATGGCCTGGCGCGGCGGCTCGGTGGCGGATCCGGATGGCCTGGAAGGCCTCGGCCAGGCGGTTGTCTACGGCATGAATGAAGGCGCCGGCGATCTCGATTCGCTCGCCTTCCAGACGGCCATGGAAGAACTGAACATGAGCTTTGGCTGCTCCAACGGCACCGAATGGACCAGCTGCTCGGCCACGATGCTGTCAGAAAACGCGCCCGCCTCGATGGCGCTGGTCGCCAGCGCGTTGACGGCGCCGCGCTATGATGAGGGCCCGTTCCAGCGCTTCCTGCGGGAGCAGGAAGTTGGCCTGAAGACACGCGAAACCTCGGCGGGCTATCTCGCCTGGCGTGCCCAGTCCCAGGCGCTTTATCCAGATCATCCCTTCGCGCGGGAAGTGACGCCTGAAAGCCTCGCTGCGCTCACTCCGGAGCTGGCCCGCAGCCATATGCGCGCCCTGATGCGAAAGGACGGCCTTCTTGTCACCGCCGTCGGTAACATCACCCCGGAAGACCTTGCCCCGCTGATCGACACCGCCGTCGCCGCCCTGCCGGAGACAAGCGAGATCCCGGCGGTTGCCCCGGTCACCCTGCCGGATATGGCCGCTGCCGATCCCGTCATCGTGCCGCTGCCCCAGCCGCAGAGCCTTGTGCGCTTCATCGGCCCGGCCATGGACCGGGCAAATCCCGACTATTTCCCCGCCTATGTGCTGAACTACACCTTCGGCGGCGGCGGCTTTGAAAGCCGGCTGGTGAAGACCCTCCGCGTCGACAAGGGCCTCACCTATGGCGTCAGCTCCAGCATCGACCCAAACCCCTCCTTCACCGTCTGGTCGGGCGGGGGGCAGACCAAGAATGAGAGCGCCGGCGATTTCATCACCGGCATTCGCGACGAGATGCAGAAGTTCATCGATGGCGGCGTAACCGAGGCGGAGCTCTCCGATGCCAAGGCCTATCTGATCGGGTCCTATCCGCTCGGCTTTGACTCCAATGCCAAGATCGCCAGCAACATCATGTCCGTCCGCCAGGATGATCTGGGCGTCGACTATTTCGACCGCCGCAATGCCCTGATCGAGGCCGTCACCCTCGAAGACGTAAACCGCGCCGCCGCCACCTATCTGGCGCCCGGCCGCTACAGCTTCTTCGTCGTGGGCGAGCCTCAGGGCCTGACGGCAGAATAAGGCCTGCCTGAAGCAGAACGTGCGCCCCCCTTCCGCGTGCGGGAGAGGGGCGCCGTCAATGGCAGAAACTGTCCCCAGCCTGTCCGGATTTGTCCGGAATTGTCCGAAACTGTCCGGATTTGTCCAGGAAGTGTCCGCGCCTGTCCGCCCCCGTCAGGGGGAAAGACCCGCCCTTATCCACGCCCCTCCGCAGCCTGAAACCTCGGCCTCGCCGGCCATCCCGCCGCCGCGCAGCCGTTCTTATCCACCAGTCTTCTGCAGCGGTTAGACTCTCCCCCATCAGAAACGGGATTTTCCGGCGAAATTTCAGCCAGCAGTCTTTCTGGGGAGGGGGCAGACCAGAGCCGCAAACCGCACTTGCCTTCCGGGCATGCTCCCGGCTAAGAGGGCGTCTCGGTGGGGCGATTAGCTCAGTTGGTAGAGCGCCTGCTTTACACGCAGGATGTCGGCGGTTCGAGCCCGTCATCGCCCACCATTTTCCTTCTCTTGCGGGCCTGTTTTTTGCCTTGGTTGTGTCCCAGGGTTGACGCTGGCGCAGTCTCAGTCAGGCTATGTTGCGCGCAGACTGGAGGAATACGCCATGAAACTTTCCCACCTTCTGATGGCGGCGGCGGCGCCGCTGATGATTGCCGGTTGTGGCGGTCCTTCTCCGGAGGGGCAGGGCGATGCGGATGCTTCGCTCGCCTTTGGAACTGATTATGACTGCAACGGGCTCACCGTCTCTCTCGGTATTCTGGACGAGGAGGCAGTGCTGCGCGCCAAAGGGAAAGAATACCGGCTGACCCCGGTTGAGACCGCTTCAGGCGCCAAATATGCCGCCGAGGGCACGCCGGAAACCTCGTTCTGGAACAAGGGCGAAGAGGGCCTGCTGATGCTGGAGGGCGTGGAATATCCCGGCTGCACACAGGCGGGCGGCTATGGCGATCCGGCAGAGGTAATCGATACCGGGGATCTCGGGATCGGCCGCGCGCAGGTCTGGACGGCGCGGGGAAATGAGCCGGGCTGGACGGTGGCGCTGGACGGGACGACGCTGACCTACATCTATGCCTATGGCGAAGGCCAGTATGACGCGCCCCAGCCGGAGGCCGAAGCCATCGAGGGCGGCAAGCGCTATGCGACCGCCGATGGCGTGCTGAGCGTGACGGTGCTGGACAAGGTGTGCGCCGATGACATGAGCGGGATGCCCTATCCCCAGACGGTGACCGTGCAGATGGAAGACGCGCGGGTGCAAGGCTGCGGCGGCGATGTGAATGACCTGCTGGCAGGCGCATGGGACGTGATCGAGGTGAATGGGGCGCCGGTGATGCCGGATGTGGTCATCACGGCGATCTTCGAGGCCAATACGCCGCCAAATCCGGAGAATCCGGGGCAATTCGTGCCGGCGACGGGCCAGGTGGGCGGCAAGGCCGGATGCAACAGCTATGGCGCCGAATACACTGTCTCCGGTGAGGGGCTGGTGATGGGCGATGCAACCTATACCGAGATGGCCTGCCCGCCGGATGTGATGGCGCAAGAGGCGGCATTTCTGGACGCGCTGGGCAAGGTATCGATGATCAGCTTTGATGCGGGCGGAGAGATGGAACTGCGCGACCATGAGTTCCGGCAGCTCTATCTCCGGCGGCAATAGCGCCTGACCCGCGGGCACCTGTTGACGGCCCGGCCAGCGCTCAGCAATCCTGCCGGTAATTATGCGTGAAATCACGCAGCCAATGGGAGGAATTGCAGGCGATGGATACGACCGTCAGCAAGAGCACGACACGGATTGCGATACTCGGCGCGGGCATGAGCGGCCTTGGCGCAGCGGCCAAGCTGAAGGAGGCGGGCTATAGCGTTATCGACATTTTCGAGAAGTCAGGCGGGGTAGGCGGCACCTGGCGGGACAACACCTATCCGGGCTGCGGCTGCGATGTGCCCAGCCACCTCTATTCCTATTCCTTTGAGCTCAATCCCGACTGGGATTACAAATGGTCTCTCCAGCCGCAGATCCTCAAATATTTCGAGGACTTTGCCGACAAATATGATGTGCGCCGGCATTGCCGCTTCAATACCGAGATCACCGATTGCCGCTGGAACGATGCGGCCAATACCTGGACGCTGACCGACCGGGCGGGGAAGACGTATACGGCCGATGTGCTGATCTCCGGCCTTGGCCAGCTGAACATTCCGCATACGCCCAATTTTCCCGGACTTGATACGTTCAAGGGCGCGGCCTTCCATTCGGCTCGGTGGGATCATTCGGTGGATCTGAAAGGCAAGACCGTGGCCGTGATCGGCAATGGTCCGAGCGCGGTGCAGTTTGTGCCGGAGATCCAGAAAGTGGTCGGCAAGATGCTGAGCTTCCAGCGCTCGCCGGCCTGGTGCCGCCCGCGCGGGCAGCGGGCGTATGACGCGAAAGCGAAGAAATACTTCGCCGGTGCGGACTGGCGGATCAACTGGTACCGGTGGCGCATTCGGGCGTTTGCCGATTTCGGCTTTGGCGCCTTCCTGCAGAAGTCTCCGATGGGGCTGGCGAACTCCATGAAGAAGATGTGCCAGAAGCATCTTGAGGACCAGGTGAAAGACCCCGTTCTGCGGGAAAAGCTGACGCCGGATTTCGAGCCGGGCTGCAAGCGTATTCTGATTTCGGACGATTATTATCCTGCCCTCTGCCAGCCGAATGTTGAGCTGCTGCGCCAGGGTATCAAGGCGGTGACGCCGGACGGCGTGATCGGCGAGGATGGCCAGGAATACAAATGCGATGTGATCATCTGGGCGACGGGCTTCCAGTCGACCGAGTTCCTGACGCCGATGGAGGTTTATGGGCGCAATGGTCTCAGCCTCAACCAGGCCTGGAAGGATGGCGCCGAAGCCTTCAAGGGGCTGGCGGTTTCCGGCTTCCCGAACTTCTTCATGCTGTACGGGCCCAATACCAACCTTGGCCACAACTCCATCATCCTGATGGTGGAGCATCAGATCCACTACATGATCCAGTGTATCGACAAGATCGCCGAGAAGGGCGTGGCGGCCATCGATGTGACGCCCTCTGCGATGACGGCGTATAATGTTCGTGTACAGAGCGAGATTGCCAAGACGGTGTGGGCATCAGACTGCCATAGCTGGTACAAGAATGAAGCCGGCAAGGTGACCAATAACTGGTATGGCAAGACCACCGACTACAAGAAGGAAACCCGGCATCCGGACTGGACGGATTTCGAGGTGGTGGAGGGGTAGGCGCTCACCTCCCCCGCGCTTTGTGCGCGGGCCCCTCCTCTCCCGGAGGGAAAGGGGTTTAGCGTTGTGCTGACGGCGAAGTCTCAGCCCCTCTCCCGCGAAGTGGGAGAGGAGGAGCCCATTGCAAAGCAATGGGAGGTGAGGGCCTTCTTGGTTACATCGGCTCGGTGCGGATGGGCGCGAGGTCCGGGTAGACCGGCTCGCGCTTTTCGGCGCGGGCGGCGAAGGCTTCGGCCATGTGCGGCGGGGGGAACATCGCGGTGTTCCAGAGGCCGATATAGTCCAGCGTTTCGGCGGTGGTGTGGTCGCGCCCGTAATTGATGAGGACTTTCGAGCCGGTGACGGCGAGGGGGTTTTTCGAGGCGATTTCGCGCGCGGTGGCGAGGACGCCGGCGAGAAGCTCTTCATGCGTGTCGTAGATGTCGTTCACCAGGCCGATTTCCTTGGCCTTCGCCGCGTCTATCTTGCGGCCGGTATAGGCAAGTTCCTTGACCCAGCCTTCGGGAATGTAGCGCTGGAGGCGCGGGAAGGTGCCAACGTCTGCGGTCATGGCGATGTTGATCTCCATGATGCAGAAATAGGCGTCTTTCGTGCACCAGCGGATGTCTCCGGCGGTGATCATGTCGATGGCGCCGCCGATGACCGCGCCATGGCAGGCAAAGAGAACGGGCACGCGGGCGTCTTCAAGGCAGTTGAAGGAGGATTGGATGGCCTTGACGTTCAGCCGGAAGGCCTCGGCCATCACATAGCGGTCATGCTCGGCAGCCGGGCGGGGGCTGGTGAAGACGGACGTGTCCATGCCGGCGGAGAAGTGTTTCCCGGTCGACGAGATCACGATGACGCGGGCGAGGGCGTTATTATCGATGGTGCGGACGATCTCGGGCAGCTCGTTCCAGAAGGCCTTGTTCATCGTGTTCATCGCCTCGGGACGCGACATCTGGATGTGGGCGACCTTGTCCTCAATGGTCACCTTGAAGGCTTCGTATTTGTCTTTCAGCATGGGTGTCTCCTCCGTTTGGGGAGAAGTGTAGCAGGCAGGCGCGGCGCGGCGAGGGGTGACGCGGGGGGAATGGGCGGGGCTATTCCGGAGCCAGCCGGAGGATTTCGCAGAAGGCCAGCAGGATATGGTAGAAGGTTGAGGCAGGGGTTGTGGCTGTCTGAAGCCTTCCGTCCTGAGTGAAGGCGTCCACCCACAGGCCTTCTGGAACGCATGGGCCCAGATGGAACCGGAAGAGCGCGCTGCAGGCACTTTCGACCTGGGGCCAGGGGGAGGTTCCGGTGACCTCGTAAAGTCCGAGCCAGCCCTTGATCCGCTCCGTGTTTGGCCAGGTTCGCGACTGGGTGTCGAGCTGTTTTCCCGTATGGTCGACGGCGTTCAGGGTGAGGCCGGAGGTCTGGCAGCTATGGTGTTCGCCCGAAGGATCTCGCTGGAAAGTCTGATGCCCAGATACTTCGGATACTGCAGGAACACATCCCCTCCGAAGATCTCGGATTCCTTGCATCGTTTCATGACTATGTGGTTTTCGGAGATTACCTGTTCGTGCATGCGGGCGTCAGGCCGGGGCGATCTCTAAGTGAACAGACGCCGCGCGACCTGCGCTGGATTCGGGAGCCGTTTCTGACCAGCCCGCAGCGTTTCGGTCATGTCGTGGTGCATGGACACTCTGTATGCGCTGAGCCCGTCATCCGCAGGAACAGGATCTGCGTGGATACCGGCGCTTATCGCAGCGGGGTGTTGAGCGCATTGATGATAGACGGCACGAGCAGGGAAACCATTCAGGCAGTGGGAGCCGGGGCGGCGGGGCCCGGCCGGGATGCGGCTGCGTCTTCCGATGGCCGTTCAGGCAGGTCCAGGTTTGGTACTTGGTACAGAGGCGCTGCATGAGCAGCTCACAAGAACAGGAAAGTGAATTATGCTGAAATATCGAAACACCCTAACTGCAATGCTCGCAGTTATCTTGTCAGGATTGCTTCCTGCGGTGGCCGAGCAGACGCCAGGCAGCCAGCCCGGCGCTGCCACCCGCGTGGGACAGGCATCGCTTGTGGAAGGTGAAACCGGTTCCGTGATCGTCCAGCGCGAGGGGGCGACCTACTCCCTCGGATCGGGAGACCCGGTTTTCCTGGGAGACAGAATTTCCACGACGGGGGTTGGCCGCGTTGTTCTGGATGCGACGGGCTGCCAGCGTGTTGTTGAGCCGATGAGCACGATGGTCCTGACGGCGAATTTGTGTGCTGCGCCTATCACGCAGGTCGGCTCGCCGGGGATACTCAGCGGCGGGGCGGTTTCCACGCCTGTGGCTGCTGCTGCTGGTGCGGGCGCGCTGGGGTTATATGTCGCCACACGCGACAATGATGATGGTGGCGAGGATCCGGTCAGCCGCTGACTGGCGCGCCTGACAGGACATGCATGTCATCCGGTAGCGCATCAGGCGCTGTCCGGAACATGAATATAATATATCCGTATACTGTCCATGCTGTTTGCGTGGCTGGGGCAGGAAAACAACATTCCGCAGGGGGCAGAAAATGGATCAGGCAATGAGCCGGGGGATCATCCGGCAATGGCATGGTGAAGCAAACGATGCCGAGGATGTCCTGAACACTGTTGTGCAAGTAGGCGAAGCCGGGTTGCCGCAATCGCCTGGAGCGTACGGATTGCAGAACTGGACGGTTCTTCCGGGCGCAAGCCCTGGAGAGCGGCGCCCTTACCTTCTTCTTATGGCAGATGCCGCACTGGGACATGACGCGTCAGATCAGGTGGTCGAAGCCGTGTTCAACCGCCGGCTTGAACAGGCGCTTATCTATGTAAGCCGCATAAACCCTGCGGCCGAAGGCGTGCTGATCTTTCTTGCCCGATCACACTATTCCTGGGGCGGTGGGCATCGCGCCCCCGCGCATCTGTCCTGGTGCCGGGCATGGGCGCGTTTCCGGCGGACGGTTGCCTTCTCAAGGCCTGATCTGCATCTGCGTGTTTCCTTCCTCAACAGGGTCAGGGAGGGGCGGCGCGCCTGTCATTTCGATCACTCGGGCGCGCCCGTGGGCGGGCGGCTGCTGATGGACTGGTGGGCAGATGCCTCGCCTGAGACGCAGAGCCTTTTCCGGAACCGTATCTCGCTCATTCGCCAGATCGGCATCGACCCTGACATCGACGCGCGGTTCTATGAGCCGATGGGCAGCGACCAGCCAGATGGCTGCAATTTCACGCCAGTCATGGATTTTGGAATACTCCCTTCCGCGCGCCATCTCGACGAAGGCGGCGGGGCGCGGATGTATCTTTCGCCGGATCTGGAATTGCCGCTTGGATTCTCGTCCATACAGTTCAATCGGGAGTCCGGCATGCCGGCCATCGATGGGGCCCGGCACCCGAGGTCCGGCCAGCATTTCTGGCGGCCTCGGGATATGAGCCTCTTTGAGCGGTCCCCTGAACGCTGGCTGCGGCGGAAGCGGCCGCAGGCGCACGGTGAGCCCAGCGCGGATCAGCAAGGCATCGCCTGACAGCTGGCTCAGCTGTCGAGGTTCTGAATCAGGCCCGTCTCCAAAGCGCGCACAATCAGGTCTGTCCGGTTGCGCGCGCTCAGCTTGTCGCCAATGGATTTGACATAAATCTTCACCGTTTCAGGAGAGATGCCAATCTCCTTGGCCATTTCCTTGTTCGTCATTCCCCGGTGCAGCAGGCTGAGAACATTGTGTTCTCTCTCGGTCAGGCGCAGCTTCGTCCGGTCACTATGTTCTTTTATGCCAAAGGTTACGTCTTCAATAGACGATGACGGGCTGTTGTAGATTGCCTTGACGGCCCTGACGATTTCATGCCCGAGAACTGTCTTTGAAATGAACCCACGAGCACCGCTGGCGATGCAGGATTCGATTTCCTGGCGCGAAGCAGAGCCAGACAGGGCGATGACGCAGAGCGCCGGAAACCATTCCTTGATCCGACTAATGCCGTTGGGGATTTCCATGCCGGGCATGCGCAGATCCAGCAGGAGCAGGTCTACGTCCTCCGTAGCCGAAAGCATACGTATCGTACTGGCATAGTCAGATGACTTGTGGATGACAGAAATTTCAGGATGTGCCTCCAAAAGACACGAAAGAGCATCTGCAAACAGGTTGTGGTCGTCGGCGACAAGAATATTCATTTTTCACAGCACGTTCCTGGAACGGCCTCTCACTATGGATCCGCGAAATCTCCAACTTCTGGTGCAGATTTCGTAAATATTGCCAAGTTTTTCTGGGCGCTATTTCGCAACCCCCGCGAGTATAGGTGTAGGTTACCGGAGAAGACTAGATAGAAAGGGTGTGTTAAATCGGTAACCCAAATGGGGGAGAGCGATTATACTATCCTCCGATGTGACAATTAGTTCGAATTAGGGACGCGGTTTCGACTTTTTTGAACGACACAGACGCGTCCAGGGCGGCTTTTTCAGACGCGCGAAAATTTTCAGATGATCTGACCGCATACGGCAGATTGAAAGCCTTCTCCCGTGAATAAGGAGAAAGATCTGCATCTTCATGTTTAACTGAACAAAATGTAAGCGTAATTGCCCGGCCGGCGACCACTTCGGAGGGTGGGGGACTTGGAAGCGGTCGCCTACCACTCAAGCTGAGGCCCGAACAGTAAGAGACGAATGTGAAAGGGGCACACCGATCTCTGCAGCTATCCATAGTCAGATCGCAGGCCCACGCTCAACCCGTCCAAAAGGGTAACCCTTATGACGTGTTTATTATGGGAGGGGGAGAGGGTGGCCCGGTCACATCACAAGTAATTCTGTGAAAAATCAAACTGCTCCTTGGGCAGAACATTCTATCTCCGAAGGCAGGGCGCACTATCCATTCGGGTAAATGGACGTATCGAGCACTGCTGCTTAACGGCTTGAGGCGGTGTGCGCAAAATTGTGGTGGGGAAGAAAAATTACCAGGGCTCAGTCTACAGGGATCATTTCCTTTGCAGGCGGGCGCCGAACTCAGGAGAGAGCCATATGAAGATGCCGAAACCCCACGGCTCAGGCTCACGTTTACCAACAGATGTTGACCGCCTTGTCGGAGACAATGTCCGACGCCTGCGAACGCAGAGGGGGCAATCCCTCTCCGGGCTATCCGTTGAGCTTGGCATCAGTCATCAGCAGCTCCAGAAATACGAAACCGGCTCCAATCGCCTGAGCGCTGGCGTCATTGCGCGCTTGTCAGATATATTTGGCGTGCCGGTGACGGTGCTGTTCCAGAAGCCGGAGAACAAGTTCGAGGGGCGCGCAAACCATCACCCCGGCAGGATAGATGCCTTGCGGAAAGAGGCTGCTTTTCTGATTGACCGTGCGCACACAGAGGAGTCTCTGAAACTGATGGTGGACGTCTTGCGCGCGCTTGCCGGGAAATGCTGAGATTGAGGCGCGCTGGCGTGAAAGTGCGCTGGAAACCTGCGCAGTTTTGCCAGCGTGGACTGATCAAAGCGGCCCGCTGAGGCTGCGCTCTAGGATTTCACCGCTTCTGCCTTCACCGGGCGCATGAGAAGGGCGGTGATGGCCTCATCCACGCTGATTTCGCCTTCGATGACGGCGGCGACGGCTTCGCTGATCGGCATCTCGATGCCGCGCGCGCGAGCAAGGCGGCGCAGGACCGGGGCGGTGGCGACGCCTTCGGTGACGGCGTTGCGGGCCGCCAGGATATCCCCCAGCGCTTCGCCTTTGCCGAGCGCCAGGCCAAGCGACATGTTGCGGCTGGTTTCCGACGAGCAGGTGAGCACGAGATCGCCGAGCCCGGAGAGGCCGGTAAGAGTTTCAGCCTCTGCGCCCAGGGCGAGGGCAAGGCGTGTCATCTCCGCATAGCCGCGCGCGATGAGGGCGGCATGGGCCGAGCGCCCGAGGCCTTTGCCAAGGGCAATGCCGCAAGCGATGGCGAGGACGTTTTTCACCGCGCCGCCAATCTCCGCTCCGAGAAGATCTGTCCCCAGATAAGGCCGGAAGGTGGGTGTCGAGATGGCCTGTATCAGCTCTGTGCCCAGCGCCGCGTCTTCCATGGCAAGGGTGACGGCGGTGGGCAGGCCGCGGGCGACATCAATCGCGAAGCTGGGGCCGGACATGACGGCGGGGACGGCTTCGGGCAGTTCGTCCTTCAGCACCTGCGTCATGAATTCGCCGGTGGCGAGCTCGATACCCTTCGAGCAGAGGACGACCGGCGTGCCGGGGCGCAGGCTGGCGCGCAGGGCGCGCAGCGTGACGCGCGTATGCTGGGCCGGGGCGACGGCGAAGATCGCGTCGGCCGTGCCAAGATCTTCAAGCCGGTTGGTGGCGCGGATTTCCGGCTTCAGCGGCACGCCCTTGAGGAAGAGCGTGTTCTCGCGCGCGGTGTTGATGGCGTCCGCAACTTCAGGCTCCAGCGCCCAGAGGTGGACCGTCTGGCCCTCGCGGGCCAGCATCTGCGCAATGGCCGTACCCCAGGCGCCCGCGCCGATAACGCCGAATGTCTTGAAATGTTTCGTCATGGGCCGGTTTTGGCCGAAGCCGCGGCGGGGGGCAAGCGGGGAGGGCTGTTTGCGCGCTGCGCGCGGCCCTCACCCCCAACCCCCTCCCGCAGGCGGGAGGGGGCTTTGAGGTCAGACGAAAACGAAGGTGCCCTGTTCGCCGTCAACCGTGATGGCCACCTTACGGCCCACCGGGCTTGCATCTTCCCGCAGGACGGCCAGCGTGGCGGCGTCGGCATTGTTGGCGATGGCGCGGCGTCCGTCGGCGAGGCGGGCGAAGATGATGCCGCGTTCGGGGCCTTCCTTGCCATGGGTGACGGTGAAGGTTTCCAGCGTCGCTTCGCAGCTTTCGGTCGCGATCTCCACCTGCTCTGCCGGCTTGGCAGCTTTCTCGGCGGGGGTGAATTTTGCTGGTTTGGTGGTGGAGTAGACGCCGGCGGCTTCCTTGGTCATCCAGCCGCCATTGGCGAGGACGAGGCCGGTATTGCCGGGGTTTTCACGCAGCAGGTTCACCATCTCGGCTATTCCGTGCAGGGAGTAGTTGTTTCCCGGGCCGCCGAAGAAGGGCAGGCCGCCCGTCAGCGTCAGGGGGCGCTTGTCCGTCTTCCAGTCGATCCCCAGAGCAGCGGCGCCGGAGAAGACGGCGCAGGGGAAGCAGGAATAGAGGTCGAGATGATGGACGTCCGCGGCCGTCTTGCCAGCTTGCGCGAGCGCGCGGGAGACGGCGGTGTCCATTGCCCAGGACCGGTCGAGGACCGGGCGGACGGAGATGTGGTCATCACCGGCCTCGCCGCCGCCGTGGAGGTATACGCGCTTGTTTTCCGGCACGCCGAGTTCGTCCGCCTTCGACGAGGAGACGATGATGGCGGCGGCGCCCTGGTTCACCGCGTCCTGCGCGATGAACCATTTCAGGAAGGGATCGGCATACTCATAGTTTTCGCGCGAGGGGGTGGAGAGGAATTCCACCGAATGTTCCTGCGGGAATTGCGACCAGGGGTTTTTTGCGGCGACGGCGGAGAAGGGCTGGAAGAGTTCCGCCATGGCCTTGCGCTGGCCAGAGCGGCCCCGGCCTTCGCGGGCGGCGATGGCGTTTTCGAACATGCCGTAGAAGTAAGCGGGCGTGACGAGGCCGTGCTTGATTTCGCCGCGCGAGAGCATCATCGGGCCAAGGCCCCGGTCTTCATAGTCGCGGGCGTCGCGGTCGGCCCAGTTGATCTCGACGCCATGCTTGCGGGCCCCCTTGGAGGCGCGGTTGGCTTCAGAGCCGGAAATGAGGACAGCTTCGAACTCGCCCTCATGGATGCGGCGGGCAAACTCGTTGACGAGGGCCTGCGGGCTCTGCCCGCCAACGGTTTCGTAGACGAGGTAGCCGGGATTTGTGTTCGTCTCGCGGGCCAGCGTGCCGGGGAGATTTATATTGTGGCCGTGGGGGTGGCGGTCGCCGGGGACGGAATCCTCGAAGATACGCACCACGGCGAGGGCATCAATGGCAGCGGCCATGCCGGAGACGCCGGTGTCGACGATGGCAGCATTGGAGGCGTCGGCCATCAGCGAGAGTGGCGAAGGGGCGCCCTCTGCGCCCTTCTTGCCGTCCCACTGGCTCATCGACTGGCCTACGCCGATCAGGACCGGAAAATCACCTTTTGCCATAGCCCGCGCTCCTCAAATTCAAACAGGTCTGGCAGCCCGTTTAACGCGCGGTAAGCGGTGTTGGGAGCCCCGACGCAGGGGAAGGGCGAAAATGCGGTGAACCCGTCAGGGGTTGGCGCGCATGAAGGTGATGATGGCCTCGCTGAAGGCTTCGGGACGGTGCTCCTGAAGGAAATGGCCGCCGCCACTGATGGTGACGTGGCTTTGGCCCTTCGCGCCGGGAATGCGCGTCTGGAAAGCGGCCTCGCCGCCCTTGGTGACGGGGTCGTCATCAGCAAAGGCAGTCAGCACGGGCTTCTCGAACTTCTCGAGCACAGCCCAGGCGGCGTCATTCTTTGCGCGCTCCTCGGCGGCGCCGGGGAGGAGCGGCACAAGCGAGGGAAAACGGCGGGCTCCGGCGATGTAAGTATCATCCGGGAACGGAGCTTCATAGCCGTCAAGGATCTCGTCGTCGGAAATGTCCGACAGGAGGCCGAAGACATCGCGGATGGAGAAGTCGGGTGCCTCGGCGGCATATTTGACCCAGAAGAGGAAAGCGCCGGGCGCGCCGGAGCGGAAGGCGTCGCCCACATCCTTTGCGCTGGGCACCGGCACCTGCGGATAGAGCATCCCCAGCATCTCGGAGAATTGCGGGGCGACCTGTTTTGAGTCCGGCATGCCCGTATTGGCGACGACAAGGCGGGCGAACCGGTCTGGGTGCATCCCGGCGAGGCGGAGGCCGAGCAGGCCGCCCCAATCCTGGCAGACGAGTGTCATGTCTTTGAGGTCCAGCGCGAGCATCCACTGCTCGAGCCAGCCGACATGGCCGGAATAGGAATAGTCTTCGATCGCGCCAGGTTTGTCGGACTTGCCAAAGCCGATCAGGTCGGGCGCCAGCACGCGGTATCCCGCAGCCGTCAGCAGGGGGATCATCTTGCGGTAGAGATAGCTCCAGGAAGGCTGGCCATGCAGGCAGAGGATGATCTCGCCCTCCCTTGGGCCTTCATCAAGGTAATGCATGCGCAGAGGTGTGCCGTCAGCGGCTTTCACCTCCAGATAATGCGGCGCGAAGGCGTAGCCGGCGAGGTTCTCAAACCGGGCATCCGGTGTGCGCAAGACTTTCATTCTGTTCCCTCCCAGGCAGCCAAGATATGTATTGGCATGACTCGTGCCATTACTTTTTACGCTTCGCAATAGCAATTCGAAAGACCCTGCGAAGATGTCTCAGCCGCAGCGAGGAATTTTCATTTGACGCTGGGCGGGCCTGTTCATAGGCCAGCCGGGCGGCCTCTGGCAGGCCCGCGCGGGGTTTGACCATGAGCGACCTTTCTGCGGACGGCGCGCTGATTGCCGCCAATATTGAAACCGTGAAGCAGCGGATGGCGGCGGCCTGCGCGCGCGTTGGCCGCGCGCCGGAGAGCGTGACGCTGCTGCCGGTAACGAAAACCGTACCGGCAGAACGGCTGCGCGCGGCCTATGCAGCGGGGGGCCTGCGCCAGTGCGGCGAGAACAAGGTGCAGGAAGCCAGGGAGAAAGCCGAGGCGCTGGCAGACCTTGACCTCAGCTGGTCTGTCATCGGCCATCTGCAAACTAACAAGGCGAAATATGTGGCGCGCTTTGCCGATGCCTTCCAGGCGCTCGACAGCCTGAAACTGGCAGAGGCGCTGGAGCGGCGGCTGGAGGTCGAGGGGCGGACGCTGGACGTGTTCATTCAAGTGAACACATCGGGCGAGGAAAGCAAATTCGGACTGGAGCCATCTGCGGCGCCAGCCTTTGCGCAGGCGCTGGCACCGTTCGAACGGCTGAAGGTCCGTGGGCTGATGACGCTGGCGATCTTCTCGGCGGAGGAGGCTGCCGTGCGCGCCTGTTTCCGGCGGCTGTGCGCAGTGCAGGCAGAGATTCGCGAGGCCACGCCGGGCGCGCAGGTGGACGAGTTGTCGATGGGCATGTCGGGCGATTTCGAATGGGCCATTGAAGAAGGCGCGACGCTGGTGCGCGTCGGCCAGGCGATCTTCGGGCCGCGCCCCTTGCCGGATGAGCATTACTGGCCCGGCCTGGGCAGCAAACGTGAAAAGGAGACGCCGTGAGCGTCATTTCGATCCAGAGCCAGGTGGTGTTCGGCCATGTGGGCAACAGCGCGGCGATCCATCCGATGATGGCGAACGGCGTGGACGTCTATGCCGTGCCCACCACGCTGCTCTCCAACACACCGCACTATCCGACGCTGCGCGGAAAGATATTGCCGCCAGACTTTGTGGCGGACCTGCTGACCGGCGTTGAGGAGCGCGGGCTGGTGGCCACGTCGCGCCTCATGGTGACGGGCTATCTCGGCTCTGTAGGCAATGGCGAGGCGGTGCGCGATTTTGTACAGCGCGCGAAAGCGGCCAATCCTCAGTTGACCTACATCTGTGACCCGGTGATCGGCGACAGTGACCTTGGCGTGTTCGTGGCTGCCGGGTTACCGGAGTTTTTCCGGGCGGAGCTCGCGCCACTGGCCGACATCCTGACGCCGAACGCCTTCGAATTTGGCCTGCTGGCCGGGCTGGCAGACCATGGCACGGAAGCGGTGGCGGCTGCGCTGAAACAGGGCCTGCCACCGGGCCTGCCGCGGCGGCTGGCCGTGACCGGGGCGATCCCGGAGGCAGCGCCCGGCTTCATCGACACGCTGATTGGTGAAGGCGGCGCCGTCTGGCGCATCCGCACACCGAAGGTGGACGTGCGCCCCAATGGCACCGGCGACCTCTTCACCGGCGCGCTGACAGCGGCGCTGGATGGGGGGATGACCTTGGTAGAGGCCGCAGAGCAGGCGGTGGGAACCGTGTTTGCGGTCCTATCGGCCATGGTCCCCGGGGCGCCGGCAGAAATGCCACTGGCGGCCGAAGTGGCGGCGCTGCGCTGGCAGGGGCGTCCCTTTAAGGCAGAGCTGCTCTGACCTGCAGCGCCTGAAGGCGGCTTCCGCTCCGCGCCGCCGGGCGCTAGGATTTCGCCATGCTTGATCAAAGTTTTGCCTCCCTGCCTCGCCTGAATGTGCCGCTGAATGCCCTCCGCGCGTTTGAGGCGGCGGCGCGGCTGTTGTCGATCAAGGACGCGGCGAGCGAGCTGAACGTGACACCGTCTGCGGTCTCCCACCAGCTCAAAGCGCTGGAAGAGGCGCTCGGCGTGGATCTGATGCGCCGGGTGGGATCGCGGCTGGAGCTGACGCCTGCCGGCGCGCGGCTCGCCCCGCCACTGACCGAAGGCTTTGCCCGGATTGGCGCGGCGGTAGCGGATGTGACCGAGGAGCGGCGCAGGGGGCCGCTGCGGCTCACCATGCTGCCGACCTTTGCCGTGCATTGGCTCTCGCCCCGGCTGGCGCAGTATCCGTTCGAGAAAGCGGGGTTTGAGCTCCTGATCTCGACCAGTCAGGAGGTGGTGGACCTGTCTGCAGGCGCCGCCGATGTGGCGGTGCGCCATGGCGCGGGCAAATGGCATGGTCTGAGGGCGGATCGTCTGTTCCCGGAAACAGTAACGCTGCTGGCCGCGCCGTCGCAGCTGCGCGGGCGAGACCCGCGCGAGGTGGTGGCGGCGTCAAACCTCTTCCTGTCACAATACCGGCCGCGCAACTGGGCAGACTGGAATGCCAGCCTGCCGGGCGGGCCTGTCTCTCCCGGCGCGGTGACGATGGTGGACTCCACCAGCCTTGCCCTGCGTGCCGCCGCCGATGGGGCGGGCCTGACGCTGGCGGGCTGGGAAATTGCCGAGGCAGATGTGAAGGCCGGGCGGCTCGCCCCGGTATTCGATCACCGGATCGAGGCGGGCGGGGCTTACTGGCTGGTCTATCCCGAAGCGCTGGCGACCGACCGGCGCGTACGCAATCTGCGCAGCTGGCTGCTGGGGCAGCTGGACGCGCCGGAGCGCTAATGCGTCAGTAGCAGCGCAGCGGCAGCGAGACAGAGGACAAGACCGGTTGCCCCTTCAATGCTGGCGCGCACGCCGGGCCGGGAACGCGCTGGCCCGGCCGGCGGCGCTGGCGATCAGGCCAAAGAAGATCAGGCCAAAGACGCAGTGGATCAGCGCAAGGCCCGCGCCGAAAGCGATCAGCCCCGCAGGGCCGAAATGATCGCGCGGCAGGAATTGCGGCATCAGGCCGGCATAGAAGAGGCCCGCCTTGGGGTTCAGCAGATTGGTTGTCAGCCCCCTGAGAAACCAGTTGGGCTGGCGGACGGCCTCAGCGCTGACCTTTGGCGGGGCCGATTGCTGCCGCCAGATCTGCGCCGCAGACCAAAGCATCTGCCCGCCCAGCCACAGAACATAGAGCGCGCCAGCGATCCGCAGCGCCTGATAGGCCAGCGGTGAGATGGCGGCAAGCGACCCGGCGCCAGCGGCGGCGGCAATGCCCCAGATGAAGACGCCGAGCGTGATGCCTGCGCCCGCGATCATGCCCCGGCGCGGGCCTTCCACCATCGCGGTGCGCAGGACGAGCGCGGTATCAAGGCCCGGCGTCAGCGTCACCAGCAGCGCGGCGACTGAGAAGGAAAGAATAGCGGTGATCGGATCCATGCGGGGCCCCGGAGAGGATGGCTGGCTTTAGGCGGGTGCGCGCTGAATTACCAGCCGCCGCTGCGCGCCCAGTCTTCCAGCATGGGCAGTCGGTCCCATCCCCAGAAGGGCTCGCCATCGATCATGAAGAAGGGTGAGCCGAAAATGCCGCGGGCGACAGCGGCGTCTCCCAGGGCGCGGGCACGCTCCTTGATGGCTGAGGCTTCCAGGCCTGCGCGCAGGGCGGCACGGTCAAGGCCGAGGGCCGGCGCAAGGCCCGCGATGGCGTCTGGATCGCTGGTGTCGAGCGCGCCAGAATAGTAGCGGCGAAACACGTCGCGGGCGAAGGGGGCCTCGTGTCCGGGATGGTTTGCCTCGATCCAGTAGAAGGCGCGGGTGGCGGGCAATGCGATTTTCGGATGATCCGGCGGCGGAGCGAAAGGCACGCCCAGGCGGCGGGCAGCGCGGGCCCAGTCATGCCGGGCATAATCGCCTTTCACCGGCGTGGAAGAAAGCCCGCGCATACCAGTCACCTTGAAGGCCGTGCCCAGCATGTAAGGCCGCCAGAGAACGGCTCGGCCCACGCGGGCGCCGAGCGCGTCAATCTCCAGCGCGGCGAAATAGGCGTAGCCGGAAGAAAAATCGAACCAGAACTCGATGGGGACAGCAGCTTTCATGGGGGTGGTTCCTGAGGACGCGGTTTCAGAAGAATTGACTGCGGGGAAAGGGAGAAAAGCGCAATCGGGGCGTTGAATGCCCCGTGGTAAAGTTTGACAGCGTGCCGGCGCCAATGATGATTGGTGGCAAAACAGAGCAAATCCGGGGAGCGCCATGAAATACGATCTGATCATTGTGGGCGGCGGCATAGGCGGATCGGCCCTGGCGGCGGTGATGGCGAAGGCCGGGTGGAGCGTGCTGCTGCTGGAGAAACAGGCGCAGTATGAGGACCGGGTGCGCGGGGAATGGATTGCGCCCTGGGGCGTGGCCGAGACCAAGCGTGTGGGCCTCTATGATCTGCTGAAAAGCGCGGGCGGGCACCACATCACCTCGCATGTGACCTATGATGAAAGCCTGCCGCCGGAGCTGTGTGAGCAGGCGGCGATACCGCTGGGCCTGCTGCCGGATATTGCCGGGCCGCTGTGCATCGGGCACCCGCATCATTGCGAAACTTTGTTTGGCGAAGCGCAGCGCGCCGGGGCGACGGCGCTGCGGCCTGTGGTGATCGACAGCGTGACGCTGGGAGCAAGCCCAAGCGTGACCTACACGCATGACGGCGCACCCCACACGGCCACGGCGCCGCTGATCGTGGGCGCGGAGGGGCGCCAGTCGGAAGTCCGCAGCAAGGCCGGCATCACCCTGCATCAGGACAAGCCGCATCACTGGTTCGCCGGGCTGCTGGTGGATAATGGGAAGGGCATCGACGATACCCGCCAGTCCATCGGGACGGAGCGGGATTTCGGCTTCCTGGCGTTTCCGCAGGGGGGCACGAAAGTGCGCGTCTATGGCGGCTATGCGCTGGAAGACAAGGCGCGTTTCAATGGCGAGAACCGGGCCCAGCGTTTCCTGGAGGCGTTCCGGTTTGACTCCGTGCCCGCGAATGAAGCGATTGCGGCGGGCACGCCCGTGGGGCCACTGTTCGCCTATTTCAACAATGACAGCTGGACCGACGAACCTTTTGCAGAGGGCGCCGTCCTGATCGGTGACGCGGCAGGGTGGAACGATCCGATCAACGGCCTCGGCCTCTCGATCACCTACCGCGATGTGCGTATTGTGTCGGATATTCTCAAGGGCGCCGGGCCAGGCGGCAAGCCAGACTTTACGCCGTATGCAGAAGAACGAGCCGAGCGGATGCGGCGGCTGCGCTTTGCCGGGCAGTTGCAGGCCGCCCTCGACATGGAATTCGGAGAGACGGCCCGCGCGCGGCGCCACGCCTATCACATGCGCCGTCTGACCGACCCGACGATCGGGATGCACGGCGTTGCCGTGCTGGCCGGGCCGGACATGGTGCCGCCGGAGTTTTTCACAGAAGCACATCGCCAACGCGTGCTGGAAGGAGCCTGAGCCGATGAGCATTGCGGACATCGAAGCGTTCAATGCGGACTGGCTGAAAGCGTGGTCTGACAAGGACACCGAGCGGCTGGTGTCGTTTTATTCCGAAGATACGGTCTATATGGACCCGCAGACGGCCGGTGGCCTGAAGGGGCAGGACGCGCTGCGGACCTATCTGCAAGGCCTGTTCGGGGCCACGCCGGAGATGGTGTATGTGCCCGAGGCGGTGTGGGCGATTGAAGGCGGGTTTTGCGGGCGCTGGATCTGCACGGTCGGGCCGGGTGGGGCTGGCGGCAGGCTGCGCGGCTTTGATCTCGTCCTCCTGAAAGACGGCAAGATCGCCCATAACGAGGTCTACGTGCACCAGTTGCCGGGCTGAGGGTGCGCGCAGGGCCGCGGGGCATTTCCAGCCTGAGCGCGTTTCTGCATCGATCCGTCATCTGAGGACTATCCTATTCCATGCGCCAGGATGACGGGGCCGGTGGTTGCCGCGGTCCTGTCCCGCGCAATCCGCTTATATTCCGGCGAGGCTGCCCAGGCGCGGAAGCGCGCTTCATCCGGAAAGGAAAGAAGGATCACCCTGTCATAAGACCAGTCACCTTCTTCGCGTGCGGGGGCTTCGTCAGCGGCGAGGAGGCGGCCACCATGGGCGGCCAGTACCGGCATAAACCTCTCCACATAGCGCTGATAACGGGGGCGATCCTCAATCTTCAACTGGGCGATCACATAGACGGGCATGGCGTGGCTCCTTACTCTGGCCCTACGGCATCTCTGCGCCATAAAAGGCTTCGCCGCGCACCTGTTTCCCCTCCTCGAATACCATGAGTTCAGCCGCGCGCACCTGCCGGGCGCTGGTGCGGGAGTGGTAGTGAACGAGCAGGCTTTGCGTTTCCGGATCAACCTGCAGGGACAGCGGCGTGAAGTGCAGGCCCCCGGCCCGTTTGAGCGCGCCCTGCCAATAGGCCTTCAGCGCCGCTTTGCCCTGGATGACCGGATTGCCGGTGACTGCGGCGGCGACGGGGCTGATGAACACACCATCCTCCGCCCACGGCGCAATCACGGCGTCCACATCATGCGCGTTCCAGTCCCTGATCCAGGCTTCGGCATGGGCGATGAGATCGGCGCGGGAGAGTGTCGTCATGGAAACGCATTTCCTGTCTGTTGGTGCGCAGACCTTCGCCCGCCGCAGCAGATGCTGGCGAGTGAAGAAATCTCAAGCCTTGTTGAGGGCAAGGGGCAGGAAAGCTCAGCTCACGCGCGATGCAGGATTTTTCAGTTTTCACGGGCAGGCAGCCGGGAGAGGCAGAGGCCACCCGTTTCCAGCCAGAAGGCGCAAGACCAATGACCGACGATACCCTTCCGCTTCCTGCCGCCGCCCAGCAGCGCGTGCGCGAGAGCTTTGCCCGGCAGGGGCTGATGGCGCATCTGGGCGCAGAGATGACACAGGTGTCGCGCGGGCGGGTGGTGATCGTGCTGCCCTTCCGCGAGGAGCTGACCCAGCAGCACGGCTTTTTCCATGCCGGGGGCACTTCGGCGATCGCCGATTCTGCGGGCGGCTATGCCGGCTTCACCCTCTTCCCGGAGGGCAGCTCAGTGTTGACCGTGGAGTTCAAGATCAACCTCATCGCCCCGGCGGAGGGCGACCGGCTGGAGGCGGTGGGCACCGTCATCAAATCCGGGCGGACGCTGACCGTGTGCACGCTGGAAGTCTTCGCCTGCAAGGGCGCGGCCCGCACGCTGGTGGCAGTGGGCCAGCAGACCCTGATCTGCCTGGAGGGGAAACCGGACCGCTGAAGCGAGGGCTTGATCTGAAACCGGTTCCGGCTCAAATACGCCTCGCGCGCGGGTGTAGCTCAATGGTAGAGCAGCAGCTTCCCAAGCTCCATTCATTCCCCAAAAATCAAGGCGCTGACTGTAAACTGAGCGCGAAACGGCTTGTTTCGAATCAAGGCGCTATAGGCGGGCTGTAAACCAAAATCAGACGGCTCGGAGACGCATGGCCTCGGCGATAATGGCCGGTGACCCGTAGATGTCGCGCATCTTCGGCGCAGAGCCTGGGGCCCATCCCATGAATGTTTCGATGTCCCGGTCAGGCAGTTCCGATGCAAACAGAATGCTGGCGCGGGTGCCGCGCAGGTCATGGAAGCGCAGGGGCTTCAGCTTCGCCACGTCGCGTAGGCGGGTAAAGGTCGAGGCTAGTGCATCACCGTCCTTGTACGGCTTGCCGCGCTCGCCGGTCACCACCTGTATGCTGGTTCGGGGAAACTCGCTCAGCAGCGCGGCCAGCTCATCTGAGATGGGTATTCGGGCTACGCGCTTGCTGTTGCTCTTGAGAGTCGGTCGGACAATGAAGTGGGCGTCTATCTCATTCCAGCGCAGCTTCACCAGATCCTCGCGGCGCAGGCCGGTGAGGTAGGCAAGCCGAATAGCGCGCGCCATTGCCGGTTGCGCGATCTTCAGGACGGCCGCCAGCGCTTGCGGAGACCAGACGACAGCAGCACGGCCTTCGCCCTCGTACAGCTTCGGAATCCCGGCTGCGGGGTTCTTGTCCATATCTTCTATGTCTATTCCGTGCTGGAAAAGCCTCACAAGCACCGTCAGCGCCGTGTTTGCCTTCCGGGGCTGGCTGCTCATGCCAGAGTGCCAGTCGCGTATCAGACGCTTCGCGCCGCGCGCCTGGATCGCTTTCATGGAGGTGGCGCCAAACACCTTATCGATTTCATCAAGATGGGGTGTCCAGAGTTCGCGCGTGGAATCCCGCATGGCGCGCCAAGTGTCCGACGACCGAAAGTCAGCAATCAGGCTTGAGATTGATCCGGGGAGAGTAGCGGGCTTCCGGCTGTCAGCGTAGAGCCGGGCGATTTCTGCGGCCTGCTGGCGCTCGCTGGCCTCGGCATCCGCCAGCGTCTCCCCATAC
>OBJA01000733.1_pt1 | contig 26853 bp, 20 predicted proteins | sample 1519751 | NCBI WGS metagenome assembly OBJA01 (sample SAMEA3881238, study PRJEB22517) | soil metagenome | biome: lake sediment; feature: soda lake sediment; material: sediment, water from around vicinity | place: India | collected 2013-12-23 | depth 3 m
TAAATCCTTTTTCTGGAGTTTTTATTGCAGATGAGCTAAAAAATGGGGAATTGCCTGTTGCCTGGAACTGTATTAACCCAATATTAATTCAATATAAATTCAATGTAAATTCAATTATAATTGAATTTACATTGAATTTATATTGAGTTTACATTGAGTTTACATTGAATTTAATCAGGCGAAGAACCCTCCCAGGGCTGGATGAAAAGATATTTATCGCATTTTGGCACGTGTACACCATAAGGTTGGGGAATAGCTTGCATATGCCGGGGTAAAGGGGAACAGCAGGTCAATTTGGATGCCCGTCAGGCTGCAGCCACACCGTTGCACGACAAACATTTAGATATTATTTTTGTTGTGACAGAAAAGAATGATGTTTTAAAAATGAAAACCCGGTATTTAGTTATAGTTGCGTTGTGGGGTGTTTTTGCCGGAGGGTTGAAAGCTCAGCAGCTGGAAAATTACGTTAATGAAAAAATAGCAGAAGTTGAGGCTGCAAATTATATGCAGACAAATGAATTTAGGGAGTCGCTCAATTATTCTGAATACGATCTGGTTTACCAGCGGATGGAATGGCTGGTCGATCCGGCTGTCAGGTACATCAGTGGAAAGGTGACTTCCTATATCAAAAGTCAAACGGATGGTCTGACTGCTGTTGAATTTGATCTTGATTCAATAATGGTTGTCGATTCGGTGCGGCATGCCGGAAGGGCGATTGAATTTTCAAGAGACCTGAATAAACTGATACTTCATCTGCCAAATCCTCTGGCCACTGATGAAATCGATTCAGTAGCCGTATTTTACCAGGGAGAGCCTGCCAGTTCGGGTTTTGGATCCTTTACCCAGTCGGTGCATGGGTCCGGCCAGGTGCCTGTTATATGGACACTTTCTGAGCCTTATGGAGCCATGGAATGGTGGCCCTGCAAACAGTCGCTTGCCGATAAAATCGATTCCATCGATATAGTGGTTACAACTCCTCAGCAATACCGCACAGCCAGCAACGGCCTGCTTGTTTCGGAAGTGGTTTCCGGAGAATACCGGACAATGCACTGGAAACACCGCTATCCCATAGTTACCTACCTGGTTGCCATTGCCGTTACCAATTATGTTGAATATTCCGACTACCTGGAACTGGACGATGGCCGGCAGATCGAGATCCAGAATTTTGTTTATCCCGAGAGCCTGGAAGCCATCAGGGCAAGAACACCGGTTACTGCAGATATAATGAAGTTTTTTAATGAATTAATCGGAGAGTATCCCTTTGCAGCCGAAAAATACGGCCATGCCCAGTTTGGCTGGGGTGGCGGAATGGAACATCAGACAATGAGCTTTATGGGAAGTTTCAGCTTCGAACTCATTGCACACGAGCTGGCCCATCAATGGTTCGGCAACTACATTACCCTGGCTTCGTGGCAGGATATCTGGCTGAACGAAGGATTTGCAACTTACCTGACCGGACTGGCAATCGATAACCTTGCCGGGGCTGAAAGCTTTCGAAACTGGAAACAGCGGAACCTCGGTGTTATTACTTCTTTGCCTAATGGCTCTGTTTTTGTCAGCGATACCACTAATATCCAGACATTGTTTAGCGGAAGGCTTTCCTATTCAAAAGCAGCATACCTTCTGCATATGCTGCGTTGGATAATGGGCGATGAACCCTTCTTTGACGGTATCCGGAATTATTATGAGGATCCCCAAGTTGCCAATGGTTTTGCGCAACACCAGCAACTTGTGGCCCATATGGAAGCGGCAGGTGATACAACACTCACCGAATTTTTCAACGACTGGTATTACGGGGAGGGGTATCCCATTTATTCATTGGAGTTCACGGGCGATAGCCACCAGGCCAGGTTGCTGCTTTCTCAGACCAGCTCGCATCCTTCAGTCGGTTTTTTTGAAATGCCGGTTCCCGTCAGGGTGTATAACCAACAAAGAACCGATTCGGCCGATTTCAGGCTTTACAACACCCACAACAACCAGGAATTTGTTGTTGATCCCGGATTTACAGTGGCTCATGCTGTAATTGACCCCGATTTCTGGCTGATCTCGAAAACCGATGTTGTCCTGGATGCTTCTGTTGCCGGTTCAAACGATGAACTTAAAGTATTTCCAAACCCTTTCCAGGGGCATCTTTTTGTTTCTATTCCCGGAGAAAAGCAGGTAGAAGAAATTCTGTTGTATAATGCCGGGGGCCAGAAAATGGCCCGGCAAAATGGTTCGCGGCTCAATTTTAACTGGGGGCATCTCCCCGATGGTATCTATTTCTTGAGGGTAAAAATATCCGGAAAGGTGTATGAACGCAAACTGATAAAACACTAAAGTTGGTTTTTTTTTGCTTTTACCGGATGAATTTGTATATTCGTAACACGAAAAATATAAATTGTGTTACTATGGCGGTTTCACGTTTTGGTGTTTCACTTGATGAAGAGCTCCTGCATGCTTTGGATGAGTTTGTTGAAAACAATCGTTTTCCAAATCGTTCGCAGGCAATCCGCTATCTTATCGAAAAAAACCTGGCAGAGGAGAAATGGAAGTGTGACAACATTGTAGCCGGAGCCGTGGTCCTTGTTTTTGACCATGAAAAAACCGATGTGCTGAAACGGTCATCGGAACTGCAGTTCGAATACAGGGATGTTGTTCTTTCCTCGCAGGGGTTTTACCTGAACCAGTTCAACTACCTTGAAATCATAGCTGTAAAAGGCGCTTCAAGAAGGCTCACCGAAATTTCGGATAAATTGATCGGCATTAAAGGAATCCAGCACGGAAAGCTTGTAATGAGTAAGGCTGAATAATTTTTTTATCCATACAGTAACACGAAACAACGAATTAGTGGCACAAAAATTAAATTGAACAAAATGAAAAAACGAATCAGCAAAATTTTATTAGTAACTGTACTTACGGTGGTGTGCACATGGCCGGTTGAGAAAGCGCGTGCCCAGCTAATTTACCTGCCCGATACTGTTAACATTGAGGAGGTGGTAGTTACGGGTTCTCGGGTTGAAGTAGCCCGAAGAAATGTTCCTTTAACGGTATCAACTGTGGAACGCACGCAGATTGAAAGAAGCAATGAATCGGCATTGCTGCCTGTTTTAAGCCTTCGTATCCCGGGGCTTTTTGTTACCGAAAGGGGAGTAACCGGATTTGGTGTGGGTACCGGCTCGGCAGGCCAGATCAGTATGAGGGGGGTTGGAGGCACAGCTCCGAACACCCAGGTTCTTGTGCTTATCGACGGGCACCCCCAGTACCAGGGATTATTCGGGCATCCGCTGCCCGATGCCTATGTGTCGTCGGATGTTGAAAAAGTGGAAGTTATACGTGGGCCGGCCTCCATCCTTTACGGCTCGAACGCCATGGGCGGAGTTATTAATATCATTACCCGCGAACAGCAGCAGGAAGGTTTCTCAGGCAGGGCCCGGCTCTCGTATGGATCATTCAATACACAGAAATACATGGCAAGCGGAGGGTTAAAAGAAGGGAGATTCAGCGTATTCGCTTCTTTAAACCACGACCGCACCGAAGGTCATCGCGATACTTCCGATTTTAAAATTGTGAATGGTTATGTTAAGGCAGGTTACGAGATCAACGACAATTTTACAGTAACGACCGATGTAAGCATCGCCGATTTTGAGGCCCAGGATCCGGGTTCGGTGTTTAACCCGATGTTTTTTGGCATCGATATCATGAGAGGAAAAACCTCGCTGTCGGTTAAAAACCGGTTCGATAAGGTTGAGGGCGGACTGTTGGCTTTTTATAATTTCGGAGACCATTCATTTACAAACGGGTGGGAATCGAAGGACAGGCACAAAGGCATCAGCCTGTTCCAGGGGTTAAGGTTATTTCCCAACAACAGGATTACACTGGGTGCTGATTATAAATCGGTAACAGGAATTGCAAACGACGGGATTCCCGGGGCAGCTGATGTTTGGCATACGGTTTCAGATTATGCAGGTTATGCCTACGTTCAGCATACCTTTGTCGAAAAGCTGATTCTCAGTGCCGGTTTTAGAGTGGAGAACAATTCAATGTTTGGAGTTGAAACAATTCCCCAGGCAGGGTTTTCATTTCTGGCTACCGACAATACCACTATAAAAGGCTCTTATTCGAAGGGGTTTCGAAACCCCACCCTGATGGAATTGTATCTGTTTGCACCCAACCAGGACCTGGAGCCGGAGCGGATTTCAAACTATGAGTTGGGAATGAGCCAAATGAGCGGCGATGGCCGGTTCAGGGTCGATTTTGCATTGTTTGCCCTGGAGGGCACAAATGTAATTGAGGTCAGGCCCAACGATGCACCCCCGCCACCTGTCAAAAGACAAAACGTTGGTTCGTTTTCAAACAAGGGGTTTGAACTGGAGTTGAGTTGGGATGCCACATCCAGCCTGAGCTTTGCATCGAATTACAGCTATCTGAACCTCGATAAACCAAGGCTTGCTGCACCTAAACATCAGTTTTATGTAGAGGGTGTCTATACATTTGGTGATTTCCGTGCAAACCTGTCGGTGCAGCAGATTTCAGGATTGTACATCAGTACAGCTGAATCAGGGCCCCTGCAGGAAAGCTATACCCTGGCAAACGCAATGCTATCGTACAGGCTCAGCAACAATTTTGAACTGTTTGCTTCGGGGAAAAACCTGCTCGACAAGGAGTACAGTATAAACTATGGGTATCCGATGCCTGGAATTACTGTGTTTTCAGGTGTGAACATACAATTCTGATAAAACAGAAAGGGGGTGTTTTTCCGGCATGCCCTTTCGGGTTCTATATCGAACCGTTTGGGTGGTTTAATCCTGTAAATAGTTCAGGTTTAGAATTAACGGTTATGTAAATCGTTGCGGAAGGAAGTTCTTACGCACCTGAACCCGATGTACGATTTTGCCGTATCCTGGTATTCATAGGTGCGGGTGGCATTGCGGATAAAATAAGGTATATCTTTCCATGAGCCGCCGCGTACAACTTTCCGTTTCATAACTGGCGGGTCGTCGGGCAAGGCATTGTATTCCACTTCGGGATTCAGGTCGCTGGCCACATCGTATGCCGATTCATAAAAAGCACTGCTGGTCCATTCTGCCACATTTCCTGCCATATCGTACAATCCGTAATCATTGGGGTCGAAATGGCCTACTTTCATTGTGGTGGTTGAGGTAGGGCTGTCGGCCACATAATTTCCGCGCAGCGGTTTAAAGTTGGCCATAAAGCAGCCATTATCGTTGCGTGTATAATAGCTTCCCCACGGGTAAACGGTATTGGTACGCCCTCCCCGGGCGGCAAGTTCCCACTCGGTTTCTGTTGGTAAGCGGTAATCGTGTGCTCCCACCTCATTTAACCTGCTGCTGTAATCATGCTGTAGCTGGGTACGCCAGGTTGAGAATGCCCGGGCCTGTTTCCATGTAACACCTACCACCGGATAATTATCGAAGGCCACGTGCGAAAAATATTTCATTGTGTAGGGATCGTTGTAGGTATAAGTAAAATCACGAATCCAGCTGAGGGTATCGGGATATACAGGTACCATTTCACGCATCATAAACGCACTTCGGTTGGCAATGGGCAGGGTTTCGCCCCGTTGGTTTACTACACTTCCCTCGTATTGCCCTTTTTCAAAGTTAAAGCTGTTTTGCCTGCGGGCTGCCTGCTTGTAGTCAACCCAGCTGTATTCATAGATCAGTTTACGACTGTCGATTTCCCTGATGAACGCCAGACGCTCTTCTTCGGGGATGTACAGATCGTTTAGGGCCATTTGGTAATCCGGATCACGCCACCTGATTTTTTCGTTCCAGTTGATCACCGGTTCATCCATTGGAACTCCTGCGGCATCCTCCGTTATAAGGAATTCAGGATAAGTATTTCCAAGCATTTTGCGGGCGATCGAATCACGGACCCAGTGTACGAATTGACGGTATTCGTTGTTGGTGATTTCAGTATCGTCCATCCAGAACGATTCCACGGTTACCCTTCTTGAACTTTGCCCGATATTAAGGATCTCGTCGTCGGAAGGGCCAACAACATACGATCCGCGCGGAATGTATACCATTCCGTAAGGGGTCGATTCAAACCAGTTCTTCGAATTGCGCTCGCCTCCGGGAAGGTACTGAACAATTTCATTCCGGCATGAATGGAAAAGCAGGCCTGAGGCCAGTATCATGTATAACATTGCTTTTCTCATTCCTGTATGTTGTTACTTTTTGAGTTTGTTAAAAGGTAATGGATGGTACTGAAAAAAAGAGCCTTATAAAACTATAAGGCTTTATAAACTATCAGAGGATTTTAATATTCCCAGAGATCCTGCTCAAAATTAAAAATTTCCTCTTCAATGCGTTTCGATTGAAGCATGGCATCCCTTCCGGTTAAGTAGGCACTGATTTCACGGTTGTTGTAAATGTTTGACTCCTGAACGATGTAGCTGTTAAAAAACCGTTTGATAAACAGGTCGTCGAACGACATGGATTGGGCTTCGTTATAAGGGTTCATAACGAGATTGGTTGCCAGAAGATCCCTTACTTCGGGGTAATATACCCAGAAAACTTTCTGGCGTCTTATTTCGCCCGTGGGATCGTCGGAGCGTGTATATTCACGGATCGGGCAAATACCGAGTATGCGCACATTCAGCGATGATGCCTGCTTGTCGAAATACCACTCTTCTTTTACAAGGTATTGTTTGATCTCACCGGTTCGGATCTCCCCCTGGATGGTGACCATTTTGCGTTCTCCGGTGTCGAAGTCGATTGTCTCCTCGGTTGTTGCTTCAGCACCAAATGCTTCCTGTACCTGCTCGTATGTCATTGGTACTTTAAAATCATCATCCAGCCTGGCGTCAAAAGGTGTAATCTGCCCGCTTTTGATTCCTTCAAGCAAAAGGGTAATCAGGTTTTGCCTCCCATCGGTTTCATTTGTAGGGAAGTAAAGCGTTTGATTCATTTTTTCACGCAGATCAACTATTCGCCAGATTTTTTTGGACCAGAACACATCTGCTTCGCGTACCGTAGGCAGTGGCATAGGTCTTTTCTGGCTGATATCGGTTGACTGGTAAGCACTGTTAATGATCTGGGCATTAGCCTTGTGCTCTGTACCGGCTACAATCAAAGCTGCTATTCCAATATAAAAGATTAACTTTTTCATTTTTATTCTATTTTGAGGGCAATTGGGTCAATATCACGTGTTGTTCCGTCATCACCAACTGCTTTAATATTCGTAATATATACCAGGCTGTTTGGATTAAGCCTGCTGAATTGATTTTTTTGTTCCTCGGTAAAGCGGTTTGAATTGCTTTGAAAAGGAATCACATAGCCACCTGGCCCTGAAACTTCCACTCTGAACTGGGTTATAGTATACCTAAAGTTGAAGTCAAAATCTTCCAGAACAGCAAGTACGCCGTCTTCGACCATGAGCCGTTCCTTGCGGATGGTGCCACCACCAGCCAGTCCGGCAACCTGGGCTTTGGGATCGGGAACGCGTTTTACCCGCCAGTTTGTTGTGCCCAGTAAACGCCGCTCTCCGCCAATATTGGCGTGAACCGATACGGTGGTTCTGCGACCCTGTTCGTCCAGTTCATTGGGCTTAATTATAAAGGCATTCCCTTGTTTAACAACTGTGCCGTTGGTCATCGATACTTCCAGGTTTTCCTGCGGAATGCCTCCGCCCGCAACATCAAACGGGTTATCGAGTCCGCGGTAGAAAACATTCATTTGTGTAGCCGACATGGTAACCGAAGGTTGGGTAACCTGGTATTGCTGGGTGAACGGATAGCTCTGGATGGTGCCCGCAGGTGTTTTATATTTGATAAGCCCGCTCCAGGAAAAGGTTCCGGGTTGCGAGGTTTTTACCCTGAAAGTGGCCTTGCCGTCCTGAACCGGTACCTGTTGATTGTTTATGATTATTTCGGGTTGTTGCGTGGTATCTTCAGCTGCCATAAAAACTTCAGCAACGTATTCATCGCCCTGCAACACAACACTGGAATTGGGAATCACCCGTGCCCCCAGTTTATTGAACAGGAACGAGCCTGCATCGATTTGGGCATAAAGGTAATTAATTGTGTTGGCTTCCGAGTTCTTCACATCGATCTGGATTTTGGAAAGAAGTGTCAGTACTGCCACCAGGGGTTTATCAAGAAAACGTTCGGTTTCCCATGATTTTTTTTCACCCCCTTCGCGCAGGTTGACTGGTGGATCCGATGTGTCGAGTGCGGCCATGATTGTCTGTTTCAATTCAACATCATCTTCTCCCAGCAAAGCAATCAGTTGGTTTTTGTATTTATTGATTTCTTCCTTCAATGCTGTTGCATTCTTTTGAGTAAGCATGTATTCGGAAGGAACATTTAAATCGTCTTCTTTCCGCAGAATTAAGGTATCACCGGCTTCTGTCACATAAGTGAACTCGTTTCCCTCTAACCGGTTTTGAGAATTTACAGGCTTAAATCCCGATTTTCTTACCAATTCTTCCTTGATGCCGGATATATAGGAAAATATACTGTCGGTTTTTTGGCGTACATCATCGGCTTTTACTTTCCATTCTCTGACACGGGTTGCATTTTCGGCATACGCCCGGTCGAATGAAGCATAAACCTGTGCGTTTTTCATGTCCACTGTTTTGAGGGTTTCAATCAGGCTGGAATCTACAACCCTGAATGCCTCAAGTACCTCCGCTGCAACGTTTAAAGCTAACATTGCAGTGAGAACAATGTACATCATGTTGATCATTTTTTGCCTCGGTGTTTCCGGGCAGTTCTTTGAACCCATAATTCGGTTACTTCAATTTTTTACTTTTTGTAACTCAAGGCGCCCAACATATTTCCATAAATCGTATTAAGCGCTTCCAAATGTTTATTCAACTGCTCGGCATTTTCCTTATATTTTTGCAATTCGGAAACCGAAGATGCCAGTATTTCATTCATGTGGGTTAAATCACTGCTGAATTTATGACTGGCTTCAAACTGCGTTTTTGTGCCCATCAGCTGAGATTCCAGGCTTTGATTCAACGCATTGATGTTCTGGTTCAGTTTCTCCAGGCTGGTAGAATATTGTTTTGAGCCCTGGCTAACCGTTTCCAGTTCGGCCGAAAATTTTCCGGATGCACCATTAATGGTTTCGGCAAGTTTATTCCCTGCTTCAGAGAGCCTTGTTGAAAATTCATCGCTGCTCCTGTTAAGTTTTTCGAGCGATATTTTACCCGTATCGGAAAGCTGTTGGGATGCAGCAGAATACGACTGAATGAGTTTTTCAACCGAAGCATTAACTGTATCGTTTGCCCGGTTGTTTATTTCAGCAAACGTCAACATCGATTCTGAGGCAGTGCTGAGGTTCCTGACGTACATGTCGGTGGCCAGCGTTGCCGAAGAAATGTCGCTGATGCCATTGGCAGCATTCGACAGGTTATTCAGGCTTTGTCCTACCTTGTCGATCAGGTCGGGGGAGAACTCCGATGAACTAAGCAGCTGGTTAAAGCCGTTTTTTCCTTTCCTGGAGTAGTCGTCCAGTTCCATCATCTCATAGTCGTCTCTAAGCTCTGGATATACTTTTGACCATTCAGGCATTTCGAAGGGAGGTTCAAAGGCTGATAAAAAGAAAATAAAAGCTTCGGTAATCAGACCAATTGTAAGTAATAATCCTGCGAATTGCCAGTGCTGAAGTTTGAACAAGGCCCCAATCATTACAATTGATGCACCCCATCCATAAACATAGCCCATGAATGTTTTCCAGCGTTTTGTCCTAAATAAATCACCTATATTCATTTCTTTGAGGTTAATGGTACGTTAATTAAATTCTTCTCCGAATGTTGAACGGACACAACGGAACCCTATAAATGATTTTGTTGTATCCTGGTATTCATATGCCCTGGTGGAAACCTGGGTAAAATAAGCAATGTCCTTCCATGATCCGCCGCGGACTACTTTTCTTTTCATGACCGGGGGGTCATCAGGCCGGGCATTGTAGGTAAAGGTAGGATTTAGATCACTGAAATAATTGTACCCGGCTTCATCATAAGCGGTTTCTGTCCATTCCGCCACGTTTCCCGACATATCATACAATCCGTATTGATTGGGCTCGAAACTTCCAACTTTCATAGTTGCTATACCACCGTCTTCAACATAATTTCCCCGCAGCGGTTTAAAGTTTGAAAGGAATACCCCGTCTTCATCGCGGGCATAATAACCACCCCAAGGGTACATTGAAAAATCCCTGCCTCCGCGGGCAGCATATTCCCATTCAACTTCGGTTGGCAGGCGATAGGCCTGCAGGGCCGGCTGTCTTCGGGTAGTTAAATATTCGGTTTGAATTTTTGTTCTCCAGTTGCAAAATGCCATTGCTTGTTTCCAGGTTACTCCCACAACCGGGTATTCGTCGAACCCGGGATGCCAGAAATAACGGGTTGCCCAGGGTTCATTGTAGGAATAGGTAAAATCCCTCATCCATGAAAGGGTATCGGGATAAATATGCACCTGATCGTTCATAATGAAAGCTGAACGGTTCTCGATCGGCTGCAGTTCTCCTTCACTGTTGTAAACACTGCCATTGTAGCGCTGATTCTGGAAGTCGTAACTGTTTGTACGTTTGGCAGCCTGATGCAGATCAATCCACCAGTACTCATAAACCAGTTTACGGGTATCGATTTCCCTTTTTCCAAAGAAACGTTCGTTTTCCGGCAGGTACATATCCTCCAATGCCAGCTGGTAATCGGGATCGTTCCATCTCAGACGTTCTCTCCAGTTGATTCGTGGAGGATCGATTGGATTTCCATCCCGGTCTTCTGTGAGAAGAAACTCAGGGTATTGTTCTCCAACCATCTTGCGAGCGATGGAATCTCTTACCCAGTGTACGAACTGGCGGTATTCGTTGTTGGTAATTTCGGTATCATCCATCCAGAAGGCATCCTGGGATACCGTTTTGGTTGGAATTGCTGACATGGCAGGATCCTGATCGCTAGGGCCGATATTGAAACTTCCCCTGCGGACATAAACCATTCCGTAAGGCTGGGTTTCCCGCCATTTAGGCCGGTTCTGTACTCCAATCAATTCTCCATTCCCCGAGGGGTTGCAGCTGGTGAAATTGATAAGGGTTATGAGTACAAGTGCAATAAAAAGAAGTTTTTTCATAGCTCAAATATATCGCTTTCTTTTATAAATATCTTATACTTTTATATTTCTGATTTCGGTTCCGTTCCAGGGTAACCGAATAACTTACAAATATTTCATGTGACGCAAATCCGGCGGATCCAATTGCCGAGGTTACCAGGTCAAAGGAATAACCCACTTTCAATCCACTTGCCAGTTCGAGTCCCATCAACAGGGCAACAGCGTCATCTACCCTGTATGAAATGCCCCCCCAATACTTATCATTATATACAATATTTGTATTTATATCCAACTGCCATGCAGCAAGATCGGACTTAAACAAGAACGAAGGGCGTAACTCAAATAACGGGTCAGCCAAACGAATATTGTATCCGCCCATTAAATAATAATGTCTTGCCAGATAAATCCTTGCAGATTCATCGTATTTAATAACTGCTTCATTGAGATGCGTTGCTGAAATGCCAAGAAAATAGTTGTTGGAGGAAAGGTATATGCCTGCCCCGGCATCAAACGCGAGCTGGCTTGCTTCCCCCTGGGGTATTCCCGGATCAGAGCCGGGGTCAGTGAACCGGGCATCTTCAATGCCTTTCCAGTCTCCGTTTATACTTTGGCTGTAAAAACCTGCCGACATGCCTAAGGCAAGGGTGCCAAAACTCAGATTAGTTCTGTAGGCGTAATTGGCGTTAATTAGTATGTTATCAAAATATCCCAACCGGTCGCTTATTATATTTAGTCCAAGGCCTCCTGAGGTTCCAAACAGGTTTGTTGAAGCGTCCACACTAAACACAAGGGTTTCTGGTGCACCTTTCATTCCAACCCATTGGTAGCGGTTTAAAATTAGTCCATTTATTGCATTGTCGGCACCTGCGTAGGCAGGATTCACCCCAAGCTTATAAAACATATTGTTTGTAAACTGTGGGTCTGCCTGACCTAAAGCTGCCAAATTAATAATAAATAACAAATATAGAAAAGAAATAATTTTTTTCATACATCATTATGGATGTGAATCCAATCTATTTTCCAATCCGTGTTAAAGAAATAAAAAAATGTTCTTTATAACAAACTTCTGTGGGTTGGCTAAACGTAAGAACGCACTCATTTACTTATTATTTTGATAAACGATCCATTTTTTGCAGGAATCGAATCCAGCGTTCAGGAATTTCATTTGCTGCTGCCTGTCTGTATTCCTCCTCCGAGCAGGCAATTTCAACGATTTCACCATTTATTCCCTGTACATCAAACCACCAACGATCGAGCTCTTTTTCATGTCTGAAAACAACCGGATGATCTAAATTTTCTATTTCTACTTTATAGGTGGTTCTGTTGATGCTTAGCTGTCTGGCCGATACACCTTTGAAAAAATACCAGATGATTTCTGCAGCCAATGCCGAAGTAAGGCCGTTTTCACTAATATCTGCAGCTGTTTCAAACAACCCAAACGCTGACAAACGGGGGCTCAGCCCCGCATAATGTGCCAGCTGGCATGCCTCGTCGGCCCGCAATCCATTGGGATTTTTTGCCGTAGTCTCAGGAGCCTCGGTACTCTTTAATGCCCCCATATCGAAAGAGAGTACATTGGAATTCCGTAATAACAGTTCCGCCCGTTGGAAGTTATCACGCATTTCACCCAGCCGGAGATGGTTGCCAAAGTCGTTTGTTTTATTGATGAGCCGTTCTCCTGTAAGATGTTGCTGATAGCCTATCAGGCTGAATTGAAAAAGATTTGGAAATTGGCTGAACAGGCGCGTAAGATAGTTCTTTGAATTGAACGTTTCGGTTCCTTTCTTTATATCCAAAACAGCATCAATTGCTGACAACCAGAAATACTTTTTATTTCTGTATGCTTCACACATGCCTAATGTTAATTCCTGGCTTCCTCCTATAACTACTGTTACAATATTTAATTCCTTCAGGTATTCAATTATATCCCGTATTGCCAATAGAGTTCCTTTATGGCTTTTTGCAGCTTTAAGATTACCAAAATCAATAATTTTTAGCTTTCCCTCAATAGCTGCCAGCTTATACAACGAGCTTCTTATTGTATCGGTTGAAGTATATCCCTTCTTTTGCCTTTTACCGTTTATTTCGGGAATGCCAAGCAGTGCGAGATCGGTTTTTATCAGTGATTTTTGATTCACAGGACCACTGATTTTCTCAATCTGCATGCCAAGTCGGTAATTGCCTAAAGGGGCATTTTCCTCATTAAGCTGAGAAAAATCAACCGGATCAAAGTAATCGGTTAAGTTCATTCGAAATAGATTTCTGCAAAAATAAAGGCAAATGTTAATTCATCTGCCTTTTTATGTTTATTTTTTTCTTCGCCCGCCTTTTGTTTTGGGCTCAGGCGACTGGCTAATTAAACTTTTGCAATCTTCCAGGGTAAGTTCCTCCGCGTTCACCTTCTTTGGGATTTTGTAATTTTTTTTCTTGTATGAAATATAGGGCCCCCATCTGCCATTTAATACTTTTAATTCAGGTTCCTCCTCAAACTCTTTAATGACTGCTTTTCGCTCTTTTTCCCGCTTGCCTTCAATTAATTGAATGGCATGCTGAAGGTCAACAGTGAGCGGATCATCTTCCTTTCCCAATGAAACGAATTTATTATCATGCCTGATATATGGGCCAAAGCGACCAATTCCAACAGTCACTTTTTTATTTTCATATTCACCCAGATCGCGCGGCAACTTAAACAAATCAAGTGCCTCATCAAGGGTAATTGTTTCCAGATGCTGTCCTGTGCGGAGGCTGGCAAATTCTGGTTTTTCATCTTCTTCTTCAGGATTTGCAGCCCCAAGCTGTGCCAATGGTCCGTACCTCCCTATTTTAACTGAAACCTGTCTGCCTGTTTTAGGATCTGTACCCAAAATTCGTTCACCCTTTGAACGTTCAGAATGTTTAAGGACATTTTCCACCTGACCATGAAATGGACGGTAAAACTTGTCGATCATTTCATTCCAGACTTTTTCTCCTTCAGCTATATCATCAAACTCTTTTTCAACATTTGCCGTAAAATTATAGTCCATTATCTGCTCAAAGTTTTCCATCAGAAAATCGTTAACAACCATGCCAATATCGGTTGGGAAAAGCTTTGATCTTTCTGCACCTGTTATTTCTGTTTTTACTTTGCCTGAAATTTTATTGTTATTTAGTGTAAGAACATTAAAGGCTCTTTCAATTCCGGGCCGGTCTTCCTTCACTACATAATTGCGGTTTTGAATTGTTGTTATTGTTGGGGCATATGTGGATGGTCGCCCAATGCCAAGTTCCTCGAGCTTTTTGACAAGTGAAGCTTCTGTAAAACGGGGAGGCCTTTGGGAATATCTTTGAGTAGCCACTATTGAAGACATGGCCAGTGAATCATTCGCTTTTAAAGGAGGTATAATAACCTGTCCCGCCAAACTGCTTCCATTGTCATCGTCAGTTGATTCCATATAAACTTTCAAAAAGCCATCGAAAATAATTACTTCACCCGAGGCTACAAATTCTTCTGGTGCAGTGGAGACGGAAATTGTTACTGTAGTTTTTTCAAGCTGCGCATCAGCCATCTGGGAAGCCATTGTTCGTTTCCAGATAAGTTCATACAGGCGTTGTTCCTGGCTTGAGCCTGTAACAGTTTCCTGATCCATATAAGTTGGGCGGATAGCTTCATGGGCTTCCTGTGCACCTTTCGACTTTGTTTGGTATTTTCTGATTTTCACATACTTCTCACCATGCAATTCGATTATTTTATTCTTGGCAGTATTAATCGCCAGACTGGAAAGATTTACAGAATCGGTTCGCATGTATGTGATTTTCCCGTTTTCATACAAACGCTGGGCTACTGCCATGGTTTGGGCTACCGAGAAATTAAGCTTTCTGCTGGCTTCCTGCTGCAGGGTAGAGGTGGTAAATGGTTGGGCCGGTGAACGCTTTGCTGGTTTTTTTACAACATCGGCTATTTTAAATTCAGCCAACCGGCATTTTTCCAGAAAAGCATTGGCTTCTTCCTTGGTGAGGAATTTTTTATTCAATTCGGCTTTTACTTCAGCCCGACTTCCACTTTCATCCTGAGTAAAGAATGTGCCGGTAATACGATACCAGTTGTCGCTTTCGAAGCTCATGATTTCACGTTCGCGCTCAACGATCAGTCTTACGGCTACCGATTGCACACGTCCGGCAGATAGTGAAGGTTTTACCTTTTTCCACAGCACAGGCGAAATTTTAAACCCAACCACCCGGTCGAGTACCCGTCTTGCCTGCTGTGCATTCACCAGGTTGTCATCAATTGTTCGGGGGTTTTCTATTGCTTTTTCAATAGCTTCTTTTGTGATTTCATGGAAAACAATCCGTCGCGTATTCTCAGGCTTAAGCTTTAATACTTCTTTGAGATGCCATGCAATTGCTTCTCCTTCCCGGTCTTCATCCGATGCAAGCCAGATGGTCCGGGTATCTTTAGCAAGTTTCTTAAGTTCTGCTACTATTTTTTTCTTATCAGGTGAAACAACATATTTTGGCTGGTAATTATTTTCCAGATCAATTCCAAAATCCTTTTTTTCAAGGTCACGGATATGACCCATACATGAGGTTACTGTAAAGTTTTTACCTAAAAATTTCCCTATAGTTTTTGCTTTTGCCGGGGACTCAACGATAACAAGGTTTTCCTGCATACTATTTTTTTTCTATTATGAAATAAACATGATTTCCTGGTCACAAGCATCCTTATTCTTTGTGGTTGTCATGCGAATTTCATATTATACCTTTAAGGACAAACAATTTTAAAATATAATATTTTCTGCAAATTAAAGAAAATGAAATGCTAAGTTCAAAATATAATGTATTTATTTTAAATCTATGGGTTTGGTAATGATTAATTTATTTGCTGATTGATAAAATATTACATTACCTTCTTCGTTTGGATTTAAACTTCACCAAAGGAAAGATATATCTTTGTCAAAAAATAATTATTAGGGAGTTTTATGGCAGAAGTAGAAGAAAAGAAAGAGAGAAAGTGGAAGAAATACATAGTAATATTCTGGACAGTATTTGTTTTGGGAGTCGCTGCTGTTGTGCTTCTGTTTGCACTTATTTCCAGGGGAACCCTTGGGTTTATGCCAACCTTTGAGGAGTTGGAGAATCCTCCGAATCTATTATCTTCTGAAATTTATTCAGATGACGGGAACATTCTGGACAAGTATTTCATCAACGAAAACAGGGCCTTTGTTCATTACAGCAATCTGCCTCCTCATTTAATTAATGCCTTGATAGCAACTGAAGATGTACGTTTTTTCAGCCACTCAGGGATCGATGTCAGAGGGCTTCTGCGTGTTTTCAAGGGAATAATTACAGGCGATTCAAGTTCGGGAGGCGGAAGTACAATCAGTCAGCAGCTTGCCAAAATGTTGTTTCCAAGGGAAGAAATTGAAAGCAAGCCTGAACTTGTGATTCGGAAGTTCAAGGAATGGGTTATTGCCGTTAATCTGGAACGAAATTATACTAAAGAAGAAATTATACTGATGTACCTGAACAAGTACGATTTCCTGAACCTTGCTGTAGGAATAAAATCGGCTGCAGGGGTATATTTTAGTATACCACCCGATTCGCTTCAGTTACACCAATCGGCCATGCTGGTTGGGATGGCGCAAAATTCATCGTTGTATAATCCGGTGCGTCGGCCCGAACTGGTATTGAACCGGCGTAATGTGGTTTTGAACCAAATGGCAAAGTATGGCTATATAACAAAAGCCGTCAGGGACTCGGTAAAGCAACTGCCGCTTGATCTTGATTTTAATAAGGTTGATTATAAGACAGGCCCGGCGCCATATCTACGCGAGTACCTCAGGTTAACGCTCACCGCCAGGAAGCCTGAACGAAGCAACTATGCCTCGTGGCAGATGCAGAAATTCAAAGAAGATTCAATCGATTGGGAAACAAATCCTCTATACGGCTGGACTACAAAAAATACCAAACCCAACGGACAGAATTATAATTTATATACCGATGGTTTAAGGATATTTACAACAATCGATTCACGGATGCAAAAATATGCAGTGGAATCAGTTGAATACCACCTGAAGAATAACCTTCAACCCGATTTCGATGGCGGGATGCGAAACCTTAAAAACCCTCCCTTTGCCAATAATATGACAAATAAAGAGGCCGAGGAACTTATGGATCGTGAAATCAGAAGGAGCGAACGCTACCGGTTGTTGAACAACCAGGGGAAAAGCTTCAGTGAAATAAAGGAAAATTTCAGAGAGCCCACCGATATGACCATTTTTTCATGGAAAGGGGAAATCGACACAATTATGTCACCTATGGATTCAATTAAATGGTATCTGAGGTATTTCCGGTCGTCGTTTATGGCTATGGAAACAGAATCTGGAAAAGTTAAGGCATATGTTGGTGGTCCCAATTATCAATATTTTATGTACGATATGGTTAAGGGAGGAAAACGGCAGGTAGGCTCAACTGTAAAACCTTTCCTTTATACCCTTGCCATGCAGAATGGTTATACACCTTGTACAAAGGTGCCCTATGTGAGCCAGCAGTTTCAGATGCCTGATGGTAAAATATGGGAGCCAAAAGAATCGGACTTTGACGAGGAGAATGAAGGAAAGCTTGTAACACTTAAATGGGGGCTAGCCAATTCACGAAATTGGACATCGGCATGGGTAATGAAACAGTTTAATCCAAATGCCGTAGCCGAGGTGATGAAACGCATGGGAGTCTACAGCTATATTGATCCTGTTCCTTCCATGTTTTTGGGAACCTCCGACATAACACTCTACGAAATGGTTGGCGCCTTTAATACCTATGCCAACCAGGGAGTGTATGTGAAACCCTATTTTGTTACCCGTATTGAAGACCGATACGGCAATGTTATCAGCGAATTTCAGCCCGAACGGTATGAAGCTTTCAATGAAGAAACGGCTTTCCTGATGGTTAACCTGCTCCAGGGGGTCATCGACAGCGGAACCGGGATCAGGCTCAGAAATCGGGACGGCTACGGAAAATTTAAAATGCCCATTGCAGGCAAAACTGGAACCACTCAAAATCATTCCGATGGCTGGTTTATTGGGTCCACACCCCGTCTTACTGCCGGAGTTTGGACAGGCGCTGATTTGCGAAGCATTCACTTCCGTACTATTGCTTCGGGACAGGGAGCCAATATGGCATTGCCGGTGTGGGGCTACTTTTTCAAAAAAGTTTTGGCCGATCCTTCATTAGGGTACACTGAGGAAATGAGATTCAAAAAACCTGATGGGTTTAACATCAACCTTGACTGTGACGATAACAACCAGATAAAGTCATCTCCTGAAACGGAAGATTTTTTCTGATAACCTTTTTTAAACACAGGTACAAAGCCTCAATTCAAAAACATGGATTGAAACGCTTTTATGCTGTTAATTTTTCAGATGCAGTATCAGCATATAGCTGATCAGATTCAGCACTTATGACATCGTTTAACAGCAATTGTTTTTGCTGTATTTTTTGGCCATTGCCTAGTTTTACAATTCATTTAAATGCAGAAGAAATGAAAAGTAAAACAACATTGAATTTTCACAATAAGATTAAATCCCTGCTGTCTGCTGAGAACTTTGAGTACGTGGAATCAGATCTTGTTTATGAATCGAATGAAAGACTGGAAGCATTCTGGCATATAATAATTGCAGGATATTCAATCGACTTTGCCCTTGTAAACTACATAAAGCTATATGAATACCTCAAGGACAAACCTATTGATTATTCGGAAGCGCTTACAACTTACGCCAGCTATCCCGGCCTGGATTCGGGAATGTACGTAACAAAAACTAAATGGTTCGAACTGAATTAATCAAACAGTTCGGTTATTATCTGTAAACCGGTTCCTATGAAAATTAGAACCGGTTTATTTTTATCTTTTCAAATTGCAGTTCACTTGCTTGTTTTCCTTCCCGTTTTATCTTTGGGTAACCTGCCGCAATTATGCTGAGAATCCTAAAATCATGGGGAATACCCAGCAACTGCTGAATGTATTGTTCTGAAGATAACTGATCTGAATGAAACCTTTCTCTTATCTGTATCCAGCAACTGCCCAGCCCGATCGATTCTGCTGTCAGATGAAGCAGGAGTGAGGCAATGGCACAATCCTCGATCCACACATCGGTTTTGGTTTGGTCGGCACCTACAATAATGGCCAGCGGGGCCGATTCAAGTGGTGTCACTCCATGAGCCTTACACTTCTTCAGCTTTTGCAGAATTTCCTTGTTGCTTACAAATATGAATCCCCATGGATTAATATTCTTCGATGAAGGGGAACGCAGGGCTGCTTCCTTAAGTAAATCCAGCTTTTCATCCTCAACGGGTTGTTCTGTAAACTTCCGTACGCTGCGCCGGAGCCTGAGTAATTCAATCATTTTTTTGTTTCAAAATTAAGCTTCTTTAGGCAAAACAACCAAATGGCGATGCTAAGGACGATGATTCAAAACATTTTTTTTAAATTCAACATTGAGAAATTAAATCTGTAACAATGAAATTTCAATCCCTGATTTTTTTATCAATGGTTTTTGCAGTAGTTTCCTGCAGGCAAAACAGATATTATTCAGGTGATGATTTTTATCGTGTTGAAAAAATTGATGCCCATTATCATATATTAACCAGGGAGGAAAATTCGCTGGACCAGGCGCGGCACGACAACTTCAAGCTGATTAACATTAACACCTTTTGGGGATGTTGCGAGGATGTGGTGGATGCTCATCATACCCTGAGAGCGCTAAAGCAGCAGCACCCGGCGTCCATGGAATTCACTGCCACTTTTTGCCTCGACGGCTGGGATGATGCGGGCTGGGCTGAAAATACAACAGCATGGATTGATCAATGCATTGGTGACGGCGCTCTGGCTGTAAAGGTCTGGAAAAACATTGGTATGGGATTCCGTAGCAGCGACAGCGCACTTGTCATGATCGACGATCCGCAGTTTTCCCCGGTATTCAGTTACCTGGAAGATAGAGGCATACCGCTTGCCGGCCATCTTGGAGAACCTAGAAATTGCTGGTTGCCTCTTGAAGAGATGACAACAAAAAGCGACAGCAGTTATTATGCACAGAACCCACAGTTTCATATGTACCTGCACCCCGATGCCCCTTCGTATGAAGAGCAGTTGGCTGCCCGCGACCGTATGCTGGAGAATCATCCCCGCCTTGTGTTTATTGCATGCCATCTGGCCAGCCTGGAATGGAGTGTTGATGAAATGGCCCGGTTTCTCGACCGCTTCCCGACTGCCTCCCTGGATCTGGCTGCCCGAATGGGGCAGTTGTATTACCAAACGGTTGGGGAACGTAAAAAAGTGCGTAATTTTTTCATCCGGTACCAGGACCGCCTGCTATACGGGACTGATATTGCCGACAGGGGAGGCTGCAGGGAATCATTCCAGGACCACCTGCACCAGACCTGGCTGACCGACTGGGAGTTCCTTGTGACCGATAACAGAATGAGCAGCAATCGGATCGATGACAGTTTTCGTGGATTGAAACTGCCAAAGGAGGTGGTCGATAAGATTTATGCTGCAAATGCCCGGAAATGGTACCGGTTCTGATAGCCTACAGGTCGATTGGCACCCCGTTATAAAAGTCAAGGATCTTGGCCCTGAAAATGTATTCGTATTTTGCCTGCAACAACTCCGATTGTGCAACAGTCAGGTAGTTTTTGCTCTCATTGTATTCGACTGTATTGATCATTCCAACATTGAATTTTTCTTCTGTGTACCGGAATGCCTCTTCCATTGATTCTACTGCTTTTTCGCTGGCTTCATATTTATTAAGCGATGCCAGTGCATTGGTATAGGCTTGTTCAATATCTTTACGGAGTATGTTGCGGGCCGATTGAAGCCTGTATTCATAGTCCTGGATCTGCAGCCTGGCATTTGAGACATTGTTTCTTACCTGGAAACGGTTAAAGAGGGGAATGTTCAGGCTTAACCCGAAACCATACCGGCTGTTGCTCTTAATTTGTTCCTGAAATGAAAGTTGATCAAATTCGCTGTTTAATATATTGAAATAATTGTTGTTGTAACTACCGCCCAGGCTGAGGGAAGGATAGTTATAGCCTTTTGAAATGGCTAGCCGGCTTCGGGCACTTTCTACGCGTAGTTGCGCTGCTTTTATTTCGGGCCTGGTATTTAAGGCGTTTTTAAATACATCAAAAGAATTTGACATCGTAACATGCGCCTTGATTTCGGGAAGTCTGGGCTTTTCAATCTTAAAACTTTTCTCTATTGGCAGTTCAAGCAGCTGGTACAGGTTTAAATAAGCCAGCTGTATGCGGTTTTGGCCCGATACCAGCTGTAACTCTTCACGTGCCAGTTGGGCCTCAATTTCAAGTAGAGCCCCCCGGGCCCGGCTTCCCGCCTCAACAAGCTTCCTGGTTCTTTCTACCTGCTGCTTTGTAACTTCAGTCTGGGCCTCTGCTATTTGTGCCAGCTCTTCGGCAAACAATATTTCAAGGTAGGAAGCAGCAATATTCAGAACAATATCGTCTTTTGTTTTCTGCATTTCGTGAATGGCTGCCTGCAGGTCGAGTTTACTTTGCCTGATTGTATTCTGAAGTATAAATCCATTGAACAGGGTAATGTTCGAAGATAAGTACCCGTTCAGCTGGGTTGAATTTACATTTTCATACACATTGTCGTTATTCAGCGAACGTCCGAAACTGTAATTGTTGGATGCGCTGGCATTCAGATTAGGCAACATATCGGATTTAGCCTGGCTGACAATATTCTGATTGTATGTGGTGTTCAACTGTTGCTGTTTTACAGTAATGTTGTTCTCCATGGCATAATCGATACATTCCTGAAGCGTCCATGTTTCCTGGGCGATAGCTCCCAGACCCGACAGTACGAAAATGATTGCCGCTAAAATTGTAACTGTATTTTTCATTATAATTTGTATTATTTCAGGTTCTGCTCCCTTGCACCTGCTTCTCAATTTATCGGGTTCATTTAATAAAGTAATCCAGGTTTAGGAAAAACCCATTATAAATTCCTGTAATATTATCTATTTTTGAAAAACTAACCTCTTTCATCGCTGCTTGTTTTCTGCTTTTTCGGGTCAATCTTCTCACCTTTCACCTTGTCATCCTTTTTTAATCCGGCTTTTATTTCAATGTTTATACCATCCGATAAACCGGTCTGAACAAATTGTTTTCTGAATTGCTGTTCAATTTCAGTCTGAACCTCAACAAATGACGAGTCGTTTTCAAACTTCAGCAATCCTTCAGGGATGACCAGTACACTGTCTTTTTTGTCGAGTACAATATTGGCATTTGCACTGTAACCGGCCCGTATAAACTGGTTATCGACAAGCTGTACACTGGCTTTTATCTCGAACTGAATGGCTCCGTTTTCCTCAACTCCCTTAGGTGAGATGTATTCCAGCAGCGCCTGGAACTTCTCTTTCTCAATGGCACCGATTTCAAGTTCAATTGGCATGCCCGCCCTGATTTTGCCAACTTCCGTTTCATCCACCTTCCCCTCGAAAATCATATCGCTCATATCGGCAACTGTAGCAATTGTGGTACCGTCGTTAAATGTATTTGATTGTATAACCGAATTGCCAAGCTTTACGGGTACATTCAGCACCATTCCCGATGTGGTTGACCTGACAAGGGTATTAGTAGTGGTTTCTGCCTTTTTTGTTACACCATTTTTAATGAGTTCAAGATTATTTTCCGCAGCGGTGAATTCCTCCCTTGCCGAATCGTATGCAACTTTGGCCTTTTTAAATTCTTCGTATGAAATCACTTCATTGTCGAAGAGTTTTTGTTGCCTTTCGTAATCGATTTTTGCATCCTCATAACTTATTTGAGCCCTGTTGAGCCGGTTTTCGGCTGTATTGAGGTTCACCATATCGGGGATGATTTTAATGCGTGCCACCACCTGGTTTTTCTCGACACGGTCGCCTGCTTCCACGAACAATTCTTCAATAATTCCCGATACCTGAGGCTTGATGTCTACCTCAAACCGTGGAACAACCGAGCCCGTAGCAACCGTTTTCTTAATTACGTCGCTGACAAACGGATGCCTTGTTTCAAACACATCCGGTTTTTTTTTCGATTTGTTGTAAAGGAAAAACAGGGTTCCTGCAAATGCTCCTATAAGCACAACAATCCCGATGATTTTAAATACTTTTTTCATTGCTTTAACTTTTTATTGATTCTGTTTCTGTTGTTATTTTTCTTCCCTGATGGCATCGATTGGTTTTATTCTGACGGCACGGCGGGCAGGAATCATTCCGGCAAAAATTCCGGAGAGTACCAGCACCAACAATGCTGCTATTGCCATGCTGAAACTGATTTCCGGACGCCGGAAAAACATTTCATCTCCGGCTGTCTCCAGCACTGCATTCAGCGCCTCGAGTAACCCCACTCCCAGCGCCAGGCCAATGTAACCGGCCAATACTGTCAGGAATACGCTTTCTGCAACTATGTGTATAATGACGTTTGAGGGGGTGGCTCCGATGGCCCGCTGAATGCCTATTTCCTGGGTACGTTCCCTTATAATTACCATCATGATGTTGCTCACCCCAATGACACCTGCCAGCAGGGTGCCAATTCCTACGATCCAGGTAAGCAGTTGGATGCCATTAAACAATCCCTTGTATTTTATCCATTCCACTTCAATGTTGAACGAGCCCACCGCCTGCATATCATCGGGTGCAATGTGGTGCCTTGCTTTTAACAGTTCTTTGATACGGCTCTCAAGTTTGCTGACAGGCACTCCGGGCTGTGAAGTGACTGAAAAAAAATGAACCACATCGCCCATGTTGTAAGTGCGCTGCATGGTACTGAAGGGGATCATAATGGCTTCATTTTTTTGACCGCCGTTTATGTTAACGCGTGTCTGCGGATCCACTACGCCTACCACCTGGAAATACACCCCGTTTATCTTAAGGTATTCTCCTACCGGTTCTTCCCCCTGGTCGAACATCACTTCGGCAACCCTTTCCCCGATAATACAAACTTTCCGGTTTTGCAGGATGTCGATTTCATTCAGCAGGCGCCCTTTGATTGGTACCCAGGGGTCAATTTTAAAGAATTCAGGGTAATCGCCGTAAATATTAAAAGCTCCGGTTTTATTTCCCCTGATTGTGTTGTCTCCCCCATAACTGTCGGGGCCGAACAGCCTTGGCGACAGGTATTCCACATCGCTTAAATTGGCCTTGAGGTATTGTATGTCGTCGTTTTTATAGTTCCAGGCCCTCCCGCGTTTGAACCCTTCATAGGGCAGGCTGGTGCGTTCGGTCCAGAAGAATGCTGAATTGGTTGCAAAAGCCTTGATACCGTCCATGATTCCATTTTCAAGGGCGCGTCCGGTTCCTGACATGATTATAAGCATGAAAATTCCCCAGAACACCCCAAAGGCGGTCATGAAACTGCGCATTCTGTTTTTCTTCAGCGCATCGATTATTTCTTTCCAAAGGTCTAAATCAAACATCTCATTTAATTCTTAGCGTTTTCATAATTCGGGTACAAGCATTTTATTCATCCCTCAGGGCTTCAATGGGTTTAATTTGTGCGGCCCGCCTGGCTGGTATGTATCCGGCAAGTGCCCCTGCAAAAATCAGGAGCAGGGTGGCGGTGGCAGCAATGTTTATATCAACTGTGGGATTGCGAAAAATCATGTCTCCATTTCCGTTGTTGGTAGCAGCGGCAGCCTCGAACTGCTGCTCCACCAGTAGGTTTAATCCTTCCATAAGCCCTGTGCCCAATACCAGTCCAATATAGCCGGCAAGCGTTGTTATCAGTATGGCTTCGAGCAAAATAAGCCCGATTACCGAGCCCGGTGTAGCGCCAATGGCTTTGCGGATGCCAATTTCCTTGGTACGTTCCTTTACCACAATAAGCATGATGTTGCTCACACCTACCACACCGGCTATCAATGTTCCAGTGCCAATTATCCAGATAAATAATTTTATGGCTTCGAATATCCGCATCGTCTGCAGGTAATCTTCCAGTTTGTTGTACGATCCCAAAGCCGATCTGTCGGCCGGATCGAATTTATGTTTGAGGGCAAGCGTTGTTCTGACTTTTTCTTCAATGGCCTTGCTTTCTTCAAGAGTTCCGGCATTTATTGTAAGAGCAAAATTGTGCAGCCGGTTGGCACCGTTGAACACTTTTTGCCCTGTTGAAACAGGTATATAGGCATTGCGGTGCCGGGTGCTTCCCCCCTCGAGACAAATGCCTACCACCTTAAACGGTACACTGTTTATTCGTATATATTCCCCAATGGCTTCTTTTCCCTTAAAAAGGGCATCGGATATGTCTTTTCCCAATACTACCGTTTTGCGGGATTCGTTTATGTCAACTTCATTTATAAACCGTCCTTTTGTTATTTCAATCGATTCCACCTCCTGTAGTCCGGGATGGCAGGTGATGGCTGAATATTGCCCGAATTCATTGCCGTAAGCAAAACTGTTGCCCGAAATGTAGTAGCGGCCCGAGGTGGATTCAATGCCCGGTATATCCCTGAGCAGATCGTAGTCGGCGTTTGTAAATTGTATCTGCCGGTTTTCTTTCATTCCCTGGTAGGCAACACTTGTGCGGCCGCTCCACAGCCACATGGCATTCACGGCATCGCGCATGAAGTTTTGAGCCACTCCGTTGCTCAGCCCGTTTCCCGACCCAAGCAATATCATCAGCATGAAAATCCCCCAGGCAACTGAAAAGCCGGTGAGGAAGGTCCTCATTTTATTTTTTTTGATTGTCGACAGAATCTCCTGCCATATGTCAATATCGAACATTGCAGTAGTATTTAAATTTTGATTTGGTGAAACGCTTCTGTGAATGCCGCTGTCATTGTTAATAATGACCGTGCAATAATCTGCTGAAAGCTTCAGGCTGTAACCCGCGCTTTGGCATATTGCTGTTTCCACTCCCTGAGATCGCCGTTCTGGATGATCTCCGAGATGATACCATCTTTCAGTCTGATAATCTGGTGTGTCATGGCAGCAATGTCATGTTCATGTGTTACAATTATCACTGTAATTCCGTCACCATTTATCTCCCTGAGGATTTCCATTACTTCGTAAGAGGTAGTTGTGTCAAGGGCGCCTGTAGGTTCATCGGCAACAATTACCTTGGGTTGTGAGATCAGCGAACGGGCAATGGCAACGCGCTGTTTTTGTCCGCCCGACAGCTCGTTGGGCATGTGGGTTGCCCATGGCAGGAGCCCCATTTTGTCGAGATACTCCAGGGCTATCTTGTTGCGTTTTTTACGGCTTACCCCTTTGTAATAAAGCGGAAGGGCTACATTTTCCATGGCGTTCTTAAAAGATATAAGATTGAACGACTGGAATACAAATCCCAGCATCTCGTTGCGGAGCCGGGCTGCATGCTTTTCCGACATGCCCTTAACAAGTTTTCCGTCGAGGTAATAGCATCCCTCGTCGTAATTGTCGAGAATTCCCAGTATATTGAGCAGGGTAGATTTTCCAGAGCCCGATGATCCCATTATGGAAACAAAAGCTCCTGTGGGCACATTCAGGTCAATACCCTTTAATACATGAAGGGAGTTTGCGCCTGTGCCGTAAGATTTATGTACATTGTTTAAACGAATCATGCCTGTTTTGTTTTCTGTTTTCAAATTGAACTGCTTTCTGCGGCTTTGTTTTTATTTGTATAAATTTCCTTATATTCTTACATTAATTTTAATTTTATCGATAAACACCCTGTTTCCAAATGTGAATGCCCGATTTTTTCAAGTTTTCAATTTCACCGGAGTGTGTCTGTTTTGGCAAGTAAGACGCTGCAATAGATTGGTTTGTTACATCAGGCTG
>OBJA01000734.1_pt1 | contig 26804 bp, 25 predicted proteins | sample 1519751 | NCBI WGS metagenome assembly OBJA01 (sample SAMEA3881238, study PRJEB22517) | soil metagenome | biome: lake sediment; feature: soda lake sediment; material: sediment, water from around vicinity | place: India | collected 2013-12-23 | depth 3 m
AGTCCAAAAATAACAGTCAGTTTCATTGTAACAATAATTTTAACCCAAGGATGGTATATTCCACCAGCCTTAAAGCTTTTACACAATTTTTTCATAAGTTTGAATGATTTTTAGATTAAAAATTAAAAAGAAACCGTTCTACGCGGTTAATTTTCAGGGTAGTTGGGGAACTACCCTGTTTTTTTGTCATCGTTTAATTCATAGGCTTGTCTGTTTTATTTTATCTGTTTTGTTATACCCGGTTTTGCCCGAATGATAATTTGTTTTCTGGTGAAATCGCTGTCACCGGTTTTTCTTCGGGCGACCATGCTGAACTCAATAGGAGCTGATAATTCAAGAAGTTCCAGCACCTGCGAAAGATCTTCATTCGTGAAGGTTGCCGTGTACCGGTATTTTGCCAGCGATTCGCCTGCCAGCACCATGTCGGTATTGAACCATCTGCCTAGTTTCAGTACCGCCTCGTGAAACGGCGTCTCATTAAAAATGAGTTTCCCGTCTTTCCAGGCAATCACGTCATAAACGTTTACATTGGTTTTGATTGTTTTATTGATGTCTTTTTCGATTTTTATTTGCTCATTCGGTTCCAGGATAAATGTCCCTCCGCGTCCTTCCCGGCTCGTTACCTCTACTTTACCTTCAACCAGGGTAGCCGAAACGATGTTATCGCCGGCGTAAGCACAAAGGTTAAAAGCGGTGCCCAGTGCAGCTACCTCAAGGCTGTTGGATTGTACAATGAATGGCCTTTTTTTGTTTTCGGCCACTTCAAAATAAGCTTCCCCGTTTAATTCAATGGTTCGTGTTTTTCCCCTGAAAACTGAAGGAAATTTTAAGGTGCTGGCTGCATTCAGCCATACTTCGGTCCCGTCGGGAAGAAAAAAATGAGATCGGACACCCGGCTGCGTTTTCACCTCCTGCACAACCTGGGTCGCAACCAGATCCTGTTGCAATTTTTTATTCCTGATAAAGTGCCATCCGGCAAACAACAACAGGGGCAATAGCAAAATTGCTGCAACTTTTTGCGCGAATGTCGTAAGTCGGGCTATCTTGTTTCGGCGGATTCGCCAAGCAACAGAAGATTTTCCTTCTTCCAGGTTATATTTATCAAATTGTTTAAGACTACCGGTCAGTTGATTTATTTTTTGAAGTTGTTCGAAGGTGAGCTGGTTATCCACTTTTTTCAGCCATTTTTCAGTCAAGGCGTTTTGCCGGTCGTCGGCATTTCCTGACAAATACGCAAAAACATGATCGGGTATGGATGCTTTCTCTTTCATAAAATTCATCGGGCTTTCAGTAACAAGACGGCTGAGGGAAAGGCTACCCTAAATGAAAAGAAAGAAAAAATAGTTTTAAACTGATTTAAAGAATCAGCAGGTATAAATAATCGCTTAGCCCTTTACGAAGGGAGGTGAGCGCTTTGCTGATCCGATATTCCACCGTTTTAACCGAAATATTTTCCTTTTCGGCGATCTGCTTGTAGTTTAAGCCGTTGTAACGGCTAAGCAAAAAAGTTTCGCGGATTTCATCGGGCAGTGACTTTATTTCTTCTTCAATCCTTTGTTTCAATTCGAAATCCAACAACGGGAATTCGATCAGGTCGTCATCCTTATAAAATGCGAGTTGTTTTTCGGCATGTGACAGTCGTACTTCCCGGAATGAAATGTAATCCATGCAACGGTTATGTACCGCCCTGATAAAATAGGACTTAACGCTGACGCCAATTTCAATTCTTTCCCGGGTTTCCCAAAACCGCACAAAAAAGTCCTGTACAATATCTTTTGAAACCTGTTCGGCGCCTACAATTTTTACGGCAAAAACACAAAGTCCCTGATAGTATCGTTCAAAAAAATACTGGAAAGCCTGGTCGTTCCCTTCTTTTAATTTTTTGAAGAGGTTCAGTTCTTTAGCTTTGGTGTCTTCTAAATTACCCATTGACCGGAAAAAGGTTGGCTATTACCAAACAATAATAGGTATTTTTAGCCACTATTCTGAACATGCACAACATTATTTTTTCCCAAAACTCATTTGCAAAAAAAAGCCGCCCCGTTTCCGGAGCGGCTACTGAATTTCTGCTGTTTATTATTAATTAAGGATATTCTTGTAACGTTCATTGACCAATTCCGGCAGGAAGTCGGCAATCAGTTCCAGCGCCTTTTCCCGGTTGACCTGTGAGGTCGTGATTACTTTCTGCGAGTTCATTTGAATTGGGTTGATAACCTGGCTGTTCAGGTTTTCGGGAACCGTTAGCTCGGTAACTTTTACCGGATAGGCGCCGAAACCTTTCTCCGAGCTCACATACTTCACTTCGAAATAGTTGGTCCGCACCAGGTATTCATCGCCTTTTTTGGTTTCTTTCAAAAAAACCTGCACCGGACGTTTTGATTCACCATAGGTGATTTCCCAATTTTGTTGATATTCTTTACTTGGCTCAAAATTTACTTTGGGTGAAATTTTATAATCGCCTACGAAAGTATCTTCACCGCTCGCAAAACCATTAAACGAAACTGCAAAGAACAGCATAAATAAAAAGCTGATAATGTTATTTTTCCTTTTCATGACAAGTGTTTTTTTGTGTTTATTGAATTCTGACAGGGGCAAAAGTATAACGCCAAAAGCCCCTAAAACCTGACAAAAAGCATGGTTTTGTTTTGTTAAAAAACGACAACTTTCAATTTGAAAGCGAATTTTCAAAAAAAGTTCGTAAAAATCGTTTTTGGGTGAAAAGAAAACGAAAAAATCAAAAAAAACTACAAGCGGCTTATAGTTTCAAAAACGTATGTTTTACAGCATAAATTCTTTATTTATGGGAAATACAGAAGCAAAAATAGTTCAATATCTCGCTGTATTTCATAAAATTCAGCTTTGAAGTTTCAGCTTGAAAAGTCACTTTTAAATTGAAAGTAAATCAAAAGCTGATACAAACTTTTTCGATCCATTCACCCAATTTATTGGTAAAAAATGAAACCGAAAGACTCCATTTCAAATTTCCGTTTGGAAAGCATGTTGGCAATCAAGTATATTTGTACGAATGCCAAAATTAAACAGCCTGAACCCTGCTCACTCAAAACCTAAATCAATTGCTATGGATACATTAAAAACAAAGTTTGCAGGCACTGTCCTCACCGGAATTTTATTCTTGTTGCCTTTTGTTTGCTCGGCACAGTATCGCCCGTCGCTGTTTTTCAGGGAAGACTGGAAAGAAATCCCACCCTCAATTCCGGTGACGCAGGAACATGTCGCCAATGCTGATTTGATCCTGAACCTGTACGGCGCCGGACGTGACAGTATCAAAAAAAGCAACCACGACAAACCGGTGGACGATCCGTTTTATATCTGGTCCGGGCTTTGTACCGGCAATTGGGCTGTCAGCCTGAAGCACAAAGATTACTTTGTTGATTTGCGCGAGTTTTCAAAAATCAGATGGCGTAGCAAACAGGCGGGATTCAGGCAACTTCGCATCATCCTGAAACAGCACGACGGCAAATGGCTGATCAGCGACTTGTATGACGGCCCCTCGAAAGACTGGCGGGAGTTTGAATTCAACCTGGCCGACATCCAATGGTATAATTTTGACCCGGAAGCTATTTATGAAAAAGGCCCCGCCGAAAATCCCGATCTGTCTAAAATTGATGAAATCGGGTTCACGGATTTGATGAGGGGCGGGCAAAGCATTTCCTGTTCCCGGCTCGACTGGATTGAAGTTTACGGCAAACCGGTGCCAAGGAAATAATGCTACAACTTGCTCTTGCACATAAACTTAAATGGACATCTTCAATCTGAAGATCATTTGCAAAGTCATTTAATGGTCATTAAGTTGTCTTGAAACGATTAATGACAATAGAATGACCAGGAATGACAATAAATGACCGCCCAAAGGCAAAATAAGTACTTATCAGGGCATCGTTAACTTTATAACGGCAGAGGCGCGGAAATGCAAAGAATCTCTCTGCATCTCCGCGCCTCTGCGGTGATTTTGAATTTTCCTTATCCCAGCTTTGCAAACAATGCTTTAAAGTTCACCTGTGAAGCAATGATGTCTTTTAATGCCGAAATGGCGACCCGCTCCTGTTTCATGGTGTCGCGATAACGAATGGTCACCGTTTGGTCTTCGGCCGACTGGTGATCGACAGTGACACAAAAAGGCGTACCAATCGCATCCTGGCGGCGGTAACGTTTCCCGATTGAATCTTTTTCGTCGTATTGACAGTTGAAATCAAATTTCAGTTCATCGATAATTTCGCGGGCAATTTCGGGCAGGCCATCTTTTTTCACCAATGGCATTACTGCCAGCTTTACAGGAGCCAGAGGCGCCGGCAGTTTCAGCACCACGCGGGTGTCTTCCTGTCCATTGGCGGCCGGTACACTTTCTTCGTAATAAGAAGCTGAAATCACTTGCAAAAACATCCGGTCAACACCGATTGAGGTCTCCACCACGAAAGGCACGTATGATTCGCCCAGATCCGGATCGTAATATTGAATTTTTTTGCCTGAAAATTCCTGGTGCTGCGACAAGTCGAAGTCGGTGCGTGAATGAATTCCTTCCACTTCTTTAAAACCAAAAGGAAATTTGTATTCCACATCCACCGCTGCATTGGCGTAATGTGCCAGTTTTTCATGTTCGTGAAAACGATAATTGTCTTCGCCAAAACCCAGTGCCTGGTGCCATTTCATGCGGGTCTCCTTCCATTTTTCAAACCACTCCAGTTCGGAGCCGGGACGTACGAAAAACTGCATTTCCATCTGTTCGAATTCGCGCATGCGGAAGATAAACTGGCGGGCCACAATCTCGTTGCGGAAAGCTTTACCAATTTGTGCGATACCGAATGGAATTTTCATACGGCCGGTTTTCTGCACGTTCAGGTAGTTGACGAAAATTCCCTGCGCGGTTTCCGGCCGAAGGTAAACTTTCAGGGCGCCGTCGGCGGTTGAGCCCATTTCGGTGCCAAACATCAGGTTAAACTGGCGCACATCGGTCCAGTTGCGCGACCCGCTGACAGGGCACACAATTTCTTGATCAATAATGATTTGCTTCAGTTCGTCCAGGTTGTTGTCGTTTAGCGCTTTTGCAAACCGCGTGTGCAGTTCATCCCATTTTTGCTGGTTATCAAGCACGCGCTGGTTGGTTTCGCGGAATTGTTTTTCATCGAAAGCATCGCCGAAACGTTTGGCAGCTTTTTCAACCTCCTTGTTTATCTTTTCTTCGTATTTGGCGAGCTGCTCTTCAATCAGGACATCGGCACGGTAGCGTTTTTTTGAATCTTTGTTGTCGATCAGCGGGTCGTTGAATGCATCCACATGGCCTGAAGCCTTCCAAATGGTGGGGTGCATAAAAATAGCCGAATCCAGCCCGACTACATTTTCGTGCAACATCACCATGCTGTCCCACCAGTATTTTTTGATGTTATTTTTAAGTTCCACGCCATTTTGCCCGTAGTCGTAAACGGCGCCGAGCCCATCATAAATTTCACTCGACTGAAACACAAATCCATACTCTTTACAATGAGCTACCAGCTTCTTAAAAACATCTTCCTGAGCCATAATTATTTATAATTGATAATTTATTATTGATGATTGGTTAACGGCTAGTTACTGAATTCTGCGACTGAACAATCCGCATCCTTTAAAATCCGGCGTGGACATCCGCAACTAGTAACCACAACTTTCTTAATCGACTTCCTCAAAATCAACATATTCGCCTTCATCTTTCGACATGCGTGTTTGTTGATTCCTGTTTTTTTCTATTCTGACTTCGCCTTCGGGCCGCCTCGTGTCGTTTCGCGAATAATTTGATTGCTCATTGGAGGATCCCCCGAAGATGGAGCCCAAAGCTTTCCTGAAAAACCTGATCACATAAAAAATAATCAGGGCATACAAAATCATTTTTAATAAATATGACATATTCTGATTTGTCTTAATCCTCATTACTGCTGAAAATCAGCGGCCGTAAAATTAGTAATTAATTATGAAACCTAAATTCCCTGTTTTAAATATCGGCAACTGCCGGTTTTTTAAAAGTCATCCGGTTTTTAGAATATTTCTACCTTTGCAAAAAAAGAAAAAAATGGCCACATATAAACGTGTATTATTGAAGTTAAGCGGAGAGTCGTTGATGGGTTCACAGGCGTACGGCATTGACCAGCAGCGCCTGCAGGAATACGCTTTCCAAATTAAAGAAGCAGCCGGGCTCGGCGTGCAAATTGCCATTGTAATTGGGGGCGGTAATATTTTCAGAGGGTTGAGCGGCGCCACCAAAGGTTTTGACCGGGTGAAAGGCGACCAGATGGGCATGCTGGCGACAGTGATCAACAGCCTCGCCCTGAATTCGGCCTTGTCGGCCGCCGGGGTTAAATCAAAGGTGTTCACTGCCATACGGATGGAGCCGGTCGGCGAATTTTATTCCAAAGAAAAAGCCATCGAAAGTCTTGAGAAAGGTGAAATTGCTATCTTTTCAGCGGGCACAGGAAATCCCTATTTTACAACTGATACCGGCTCGTCGCTACGGGGAATTGAAATTGAGGCCGATGTTATGCTGAAGGGAACACGCGTTGACGGCATTTACACTGCCGATCCTGAAAAAGATCCGAAAGCCACAAAATTCGATCAAATTTCTTTTGATGAAATTTACAACAGAGGCTTGAAAGTGATGGACTTAACGGCCACCACCATGTGTAAAGAAAATAACCTTCCCATCGTTGTTTTCAACATGGACATCAAGGGCAACTTGCTGAAAGTCTTGTCAGGCGAAGGAATTGGCACGTTGGTACATCGGTAACTATTTTGTAGCGCATCTTTTTTATTAAAAAAGTTAAGAAATTTTAAATTCTTTGAATTTTTTCTATATTTGCCAACAGCACAGGAATGAACCCGCCATTAGAGATGGAAGAAGAAGTAGAATTAATAATTGAGGTTTGTAAAGAAAAAATGGAAGCTGCCATTGACCATTTGGAGAACGAATTGGTCCATATACGTGCCGGTAAAGCTTCCCCAAGGATGTTGGACGGGGTAATGGTTGAATATTACGGGAGCATGACTCCGATCAACCAGGTTTCAAACATCAGTACCCCCGATGCGAGGACAATTGCTGTTCAGCCTTGGGAAAAATCAATGATCGCGCCGATTGAAAAGGCAATCATGAATGCAAACCTGGGATTCAATCCCGATAATAATGGCGAAATCATTCGCATCAATGTGCCGCCGTTAACGGAAGAAAGGCGTAGAAACCTTTCGAAACAAGTTAGCCAGGAAGGCGAAAAAGCCAAGGTGAGTATCCGGAGCGCGCGCAAAGATGCCAACGAGAGTTTAAAAAAACTGTTGAAAGAAGGATTATCCGAAGACCTTGAAAAAGTTGCCGAAGCGGACGTACAGGAAATGACCAACGGCTACGGTAAAAAGGTGGACGGTTTGCTTGAAGAGAAAAATCAAGAGATTTTGACGATATAATTGTTTCTAGTTTTCTGTTTTCTGAACATTGTTTAATTGTTTTCATGGCTTTGAGGCAGCTTGTTGAAGCTGCCTTTTTTTTGCTTCGCCAGACGATATCACAACGCTCCAAATTGGGGAATTTCTTTCAAAAAAACATAGGTCTGATCTTCCAGGTTGATCCGGCAACAGTAATGTTCCAGTCCGTTGGATACAATTAGGTAAGGCACCTTGAATGTCATGTTGTAGCGGGTGATCTGGTCAAAAGTGATCTGGGTGATTTTAACCGAAGGTGCTTTGAATTCGATCAATGCCAGCGGTTGTCCAAGCCGGTTGTACACCAGCAAGTCGGCACGAAAACGATTCCTGTTTAATTTCAACCCTGCTTCAACAGCAATAAGTGAAGCAGGATATTCTTTTACATCAATCAAATAGCGTATAAAATGCTGCCTGACCCACTCCTCGGGCGTTAACGAAACCAGTTTTTTCCTGATTTCGTCAAAAATCAGCTTTTTGCCCTCCTGTTGCTGAATGCGAAATGGATATGTTGGTAAATTTAGCGGTGTAAACATCGTTAGCTGGCACAAAGTTGTATTTTTGTGAAACGTTCCGCCAAAACGAATTTATGCAGGCAGACTTTCATTCAAAAGTGCAAAAAAAATCCTACAGTCGATGAAAACTAAAAAGGAAATTGTTGACAACTGGCTTCCCCGCTATACAGGCCGGAAGCTGGAAGATTTTACAGATTACATCCTGCTCACCAATTTTCAATTGTATGTAGAAATGTTTGCCAAACATTTTGACGTGCCGGTGGTGGGCGAAGACAAAAACATGCCCAACGCCTCAAACGGCGGTATTACCATCATCAATTTCGGGATGGGCAGCCCCAACGCGGCCACAATGATGGACCTGCTGAGTGCGGTGAAACCAAAGGCGGTGTTGTTTTTGGGCAAGTGCGGCGGGCTGAAAAGAAAAAACAAACTGGGCGATATGATTTTGCCGATTGCGGCCATCCGCAGCGACGGTACTTCGAACGATTATTTGCCCCCCGAGATTCCGGCCTTGCCGGCTTTTAACCTCCAACGGGCTGTGTCGACTGCCATCCGCGAAAATCAAATGGATTACTGGACAGGAGTGGTTTACACCACCAACAAAAGGGTGTGGGAGTATGACGAACGGTTTAAAAAGTACCTGTACAAAACCCGGGCAATTGCCATTGATATGGAAACAGCCACCATTTTCACTGTGGGCTTCGCCAACCAAATCCCATCGGGCGCGTTGTTGTTGGTATCCGATCAGCCGATGATTTCAACCGGAATTAAAACCGAAGCCAGCGACAAAAAGGTTACAACAAATTTTGTCGAAAAACATTTGCAAATTGGCATTGACGCGTTGTTGGAAATCAAAAACAATGGCCGGTCGGTAAAACACCTGAAATTTTAAAACAAGTATTTATGACTAATTATGAGGATATTTTAGCCAATCTGCAAAAAAAAATCTACCATCCGGTTTATTTTTTAATGGGAGAAGAAAGCTATTTTATCGACCAGATAACCGATTACATTGCAAAGTACGTTTTAACCGATGCTGAAAAAGGGTTTAATCAGCAGGTGCTTTACGGGAAGGACACCGATCCGCTCACCATCATCACCCATTCGCGCAGGTTTCCGATGATGGCCAACCACCAGGTGATCATTGTTAAGGAGGCTCAAAACATCAAAGACATTGAAAGCCTGGAGCCGTACATCAAAAGCCCGCTCAAATCAACCATTCTGGTGATCAACTACAAGTATAAAACCATTGACAAGCGGAAAAATTTTGCCAAGTTGCTGGATAAAAATTGTGTGCTTTTCGAATCGAAAAAGATCTACGATAACCAGCTTCCTGCCTGGATCAGTTCTTACTTGTCATGTCAAAGGTATGCCATTGAACCACAGGCATCTGCCATGTTGGCGGAGTATCTCGGAACCGATCTGAGCAAAGTTGCCAATGAGCTGAATAAGCTGATTATCACAGTGCCGGCCGGAACAAAAATTACTCCCGACCACATCGAAAAAAACATCGGGATCAGCAAAGAATACAATATTTTTGAGCTGCAAAATGCGCTCGGTGAAAAGAACGTTTTGAAAACCAATCAGATTATCAATTATTTTGCTGCAAATCCGACTTCAAACCCGATTACCCGGACCATTTCCAGCTTGTACTTCTACTTTATGAAAATTTTGACCTATCATTTTTTAACTGATAAATCGCAGAATGCCGTGGCTTCGTCGTTACAGGTAGCCCCCTATTTTGTAAAATCATATACCGCAGCTGCCAGACAATACAATCCCAAAAAGCTGGTTGAAATTATGGGAATTTTGCGCGAATTTGATATGAAATCGAAAGGGGTGGGAAACGTTTCTTCCACGGCTGCCGATCTTCAGAAAGAAATGATTTATAGAATATTACACTAGAATAAATTATATGACCATTATTATTATTGCCATTACCTCTCTTGTTTCTATCATTGCATTTGGACGGCCCGACTTGCTGGAAAAACTTCAGTTTAATGCCAGCAAAGTCATTCACAAAAATGAATACTACCGGTTGATTTCGCATGGTTTTGTGCATGCCAATTGGGAACATCTCATTGTGAATATGATCGTGCTGCTGTCGTTCGGCCGGGCTATTGAGATGTATTTTCAGTATGGTTTCGGAAGAATGGCCAATGCCTGGTTTCTGATTTTGTATTTCGGAGGAATGATTGTTTCCAATGCTTACGCGCTTTACAAACATCGCAACAACTATTATTACAATGCCGTGGGTGCATCGGGGGCAGTTTCAGCCGTTTTGTTTGCTGCTATTTTTTTCGAACCCTGGGAAAAAATTTATTTCTTCGGCATTTTACCTATGCCGGGAATTGTATTTGCCCTGCTGTATTTGGGTTATTCCTACTACATGAGCCGGAAACAAAGCGACAATGTTGCTCATGACGCCCATTTTTTAGGGGCGGTATTTGGTTTTATTTTCCCGGTTTTGCTAAACAGCAGGTTGTTCGAACGTTTTATGGATAAACTATTTATGCTGATTTAACCATGACGCAATACCTGCTGATCGATGGCCAGTTTTATGTAGCCGAAGAAGCGCAGGTGCCGGCTCATTTGTTGGGGCATTTGCTTTTTGCAGAAGAGATACGCGCGGTCAGGAATGAGCTGCCTTTTTGGGAAAAACACCTCGAACTGTTTGCTCTCAAGCTAAACTTGTTAAACCAGCCCGTTCCGGCTTTTCTTCAATATGAAGGGAAAGAGCTAAAACGGCAAATTGAGCGGATGCTGGTAAAAAATAAATATTTCAAAAGTGCTTTCATCAGTTTTTACCTGTTTAGGGCAGCGGAAAAATTTTCTTATATTCTGAAGTGTCGGGCAAGTCAATCGGTTGGTTATGAATTGAATAAAAGTGGGTTGAGCTTGGCTGTTTCCGACAAGATAATTAAAGGTGTGTCCTCTTTATCGGCAATTGATTGGGGCTCGGAACCTTTCTGGAAACTGGCGCGACAGGCCGGACAAAGTGGTTTTGATGAGTTGGTTTTAGTAAACCCGCAAAACTCGCTGCTCGAAACACCCGGTAAAAATATTTATTTTTTGAAAGGCGACACAGTATTCAGTCCTTCGCCCGAAGCAGGTGCGTATACAGATGTCAGTCAGTCAGCAGTGAGGCAAGTTTGTGAGAAGTTAAAGCTGAACTTTCAATTTAAAGAAGATTTAAAAGAAGGTTTTTTATTGGCTGCAGATGAAGTTTTCCTGGCAAGTTCGCTTTATGGGATCGAATGGGTAAAGTCGTACCAAAACAAACGTTATCATTATAAAACAGTCAGGCTGATTCAGGAAAACTTCAACCAGTTGCTAATTTAAGGATGGGTTTTCAGGGAAATGTTCCCAAAGAGAATATTTTCCGCCAAGTTCGCGGACAGCTTGTACCCACATGTCTCCGGGCGAGGCGGCATCCATCACATTGTTTTGTTCAATTTCAGAAACCAGCCATGAATTTTCTTTGATTTCTTCTTCCAACTGGCCGTGGTCCCATCCGGAGTAGCCCAAAAAGAAACGAATCTGGCCGGGCCTGATCTTTCTCTGGATGATTAATTTTTTCACTTCTTCGAAATCGCCTCCCCAATACAGGTTGTCTTTAACATGAATGCTGCCCGGGATCCGCTCTCCCAGCGAATGGATAAAAAACAGCGAGTCAGTATTTACCGGTCCGCCAATGTACATTTCGGCATCAAAACCGGAAAGGTCGCCAATCACCTCGTTCACAGGATAATCAATTCGTTTGTTCAAAATAAACCCAATGGCGCCTTTGTCGCTGTGAGCAACCAGCAGCACAATCGCGCGGTTAAAGTAGCTGCCCGGCAAAAAAGGCTCAGCAATCAGAATGCGTCCTTTACGCGGTTCCACATGATTGGTCTCTATTTTAAACAGATTGATATTCAAGTTCATATTTTATTAATACTCCGTCAATTTATAAAAAAACAATCATTTATCAAACACGTTTCTCACCTCAGTTTCAAAACATGATGATTTTTTACAATTTTTTGGCGATTTTTTGATTAAAAAGCGGAATTTCAGCGATCGAAAAAGAAGTTTTTGGTTATTCCTCCTCGACAACAACGAACACGTCTTCGTTTTCTTTTTTCATGAGAAATTCTTCCCTGGCAAATTTTTCGAGGTTAGCCAGGTTGGTTTGAAGTTCTTTTATTTTACGTTGGTCAGACAGGATTTTATTGCGAAGAAATTGCTCCTGCTCAATTAGTTGTGATAATCTTTGTCGTTGCTGAAAATGTTGTACAAGGCTGTTTTCGTCAAAAAAGAAAAGCCATAACAAAAAACAGGTAATAACGATCCCGTATTTTGTTCTGACCCGGCTCCATATTAATGACAATACTTTTCGCATGTTTGGAAGTTAACTTCAGCAAAAGTAAACTATCTTGAAACAAAAAAAAAGGGGATGGAACGCCATCCCCAGGAAAAACAAATTTTTTATTCCTTATCCGGAAAAAATCCCGGGTACATATAATCATGCGGCGGCACAAAGGTTTCTTTAATGGTTCGGATAGATGTCCAGCGCAGGAAATTGAAAACCGAGCCTGCTTTGTCGTCGGTTCCCGAGCCGCGGGCGCCTCCGAAAGGCTGTTGGCCAACAACCGCGCCGGTTGGTTTATCGTTGATGTAGAAATTGCCTGCGGCATTTTCCAGTCGGCTGGTAATTTTTGCGATGTTGTACCTGTCCTGCGACATCACTGCACCGGTAAGCGCATAAATCGAAGTTTTATCAAGGATGTCCAAAGTCTCATCCATTTTGTCGTCTTCATAAACATAAATTGTCAAAACCGGTCCGAACAGTTCTTCCACCATCGTAATATAGTCTGGTTTTTTGGCCAGAATGACTGTTGGTTCAATAAAATATCCCACCGACTTGTCGTGTTTGCCACCGAAGATCACTTCAGCATCTTCATCAGTTTTAGCGCGTTCAATAAATCCGGTCAGCTTGTCAAAAGCTGCTTCGTCAATCACGGCATTGATAAAATTGGTGAAATCTTCGGGTGGCCCCATTTTAACAGTCGCCAACGCTTTGCCCATCCGCTCTTTTACATCGTTCCAAATGCTCTCGGGGATGTAACAACGCGAGGCGGCTGAACATTTCTGTCCCTGGTATTCAAAAGCGCCGCGGACCATGGCTATGGCCAACGCCTGCCGGTCGGCAGTATTGTCGGCAAAAATAAAATCTTTGCCTCCTGTTTCGCCCACGATGCGGGGGTAGGATTTGTATCTGAAAATATTTTCGCCGATTGTTTTCCATACGCCTTGAAAAACTTTTGTAGATCCGGTGAAGTGGATGCCGGCAAACTCGGGATGGCTCAAAACTACCTTGGCTGCAACCGGCCCCGATACGTACACCAGGTTGATTACGCCGTCGGGCAATCCGGCTTCCATAAATACTTCCATGATAACGGCAGCAGAATAGATGGCTGTTTTTGATGGTTTCCAGACAACAACGTTGCCCATTAACGCCGGTGCAGCCGGTAAATTGCCTGCGATGGAGGTGAAATTGAAGGGAGTCAACGCAAATACAAAACCTTCCAATGGCCTGAATTCATTGTAGTTCCACAATCCTGGCGCTGATTGAGGTTGCATTTTATAAATATCAGCCATACATTTTACGCCAAATCTGAAAAAATCGGCCAGTTCACAAGCGGCGTCAATTTCAGCTTGGTAAGCATTTTTTGATTGGCCGAGCATGGTCGCGGCGTTCATTTTTTGCCGGTACGGGCCGGCAAGCAGGTCGGCAGCTTTCAAAAATATGGAGGCGCGGTGGTGCCAGCTTAAAGCAGCCCATTTTTTCCGGGCATCCAAAGCCGAATCAATGGCTATCTGTACATGCGATTCATCACCCTGATAATAATAGCCAAGCGTATGTTTAATATCATGTGGCGGGGAAATTGCAATACGCCTGTCGGTGGTCACTTCTTTTCCTCCAATAATCATGGGTAGTTCCACTTCGATGCTTCGCAGTTCTTCGATTTTTCTTTTTAACTCAGCCCTTTCCGGCGATCCGGGGGCATAACTTTTTACCGGTTCGTTTTTTGGCTCCGGCACATTATAAAATCCTTTTGGCATATCTGGTTGTTTTTGTTGATAACTATTGACGTTAATGGCAAAACTAAAGAATATGCCAAATCTATTTACTAATAAAAATCAGCTTTCAAAAAAGTAGGCAACAACAACGACTAATAGCTATATTAACAATCAAAATGTCTATATTTATTGCGCTAAAAATGGAGCCGGTCTTTCATGCTAAAAGCATTATATCACTATCTGATAAAACCCTATCTTTTTGAATCAGCCGAAGATAAACGAAGGATAAAAGGACTGCACTTTGTCCTGATCGCAGGTTTTTTATTTGCCTTGACTGACCTGGCACTCTCATTCACAGGAAGTGCCAGACACGAAAGTGTCCCGGGCGATGCCTCCCTGCTGGTTATTTGCATGGTGGCTGTTTATTGTTTGCGGAGCGGCCGACCGGCTTGTGCGGTTAATGCTGTTTTTCTTGCGCCGCTGCCTGTTTTTTTCTTTTTCATTTCAGAACAATACGCGGTTGTTCCTGTACACACTGCCATTGCATACACGGTTTGGTCTTTGGTGCCGGGGTTTCTGTTCCTGATTCTTTTCAGTAAAAACAGCCAACTCAGGCTCGCCATTTATTTTGTGGTGAGTGTTGTAACCATTTGTGCTCACCTGCATGTGGCCGGGCAGTTTGGCAATTTGCTGACATTTTACTGGCCAACACGGGAACTTTTGTTAAATCCGCTGATCACAATCGCACTGGTTTTTGCGGCGGCTTACCTGGTTGCTATCCATTTCGAATTGACACTGAAAGAACTCAGACGGCGCGTGGCTGAAACCGACAACCGGATCAACCATACACTCAAGTCTTTCCAACAAGGGATACTACACATGAGGATTAATGTGGACGAACTGAACAATCCCACGGGCTTAACCATCCTGAAATCCAATCCCAGTTTTCAGCGTATGTTCAACGTCAATGCGCGCGAATTACGCAATATCGACGCGGAGATTATTTTTCCAAAGGTGTTTCGAAATTCATTCGACTGGCCCAATTATTACCTGAACAACAATAAAAAACGACAGCGGGCCGAAATTTATGTGGAACACCTTGACAAATGGTTTGAGGTGTTTTCGTTACACCCGGCACCAAACCAGGTTACCAGCGTTTTTTACGATGTCACCAAGCAGCAGCAAACCATTGCCACGCTGAAAGAAAGCCAAAAACGTTACAAAGTTCTTCTGGAAGCGATTCCCGATATCTTTTTCGTGATCGACAAAGACGGGATTTACATGGATTTTGTCATTAAAGAGTCAGAACTTATTCAAATCAACGCCGATGACATTATCGGTAATTCCATTTTTGAAGTTGGTTTTTCGGAAAAGATGTCGCGAAAAATATTCCAATGTATTCAGGACGCCATTCAGCGGGATTCCATTGAAACCATCGAGTATGCGCTGGAAGTTGAAAAAGGCACGGCGATGTTTGAAATGCGCATTGCCAAACTGGATGATAATGCGGTTATCTCGATCGCACGCGATATTACCAAACGTAAAATTGCGGAAATCCGTCTGGAAGAAGCCAAGTTGAAAGCGGAGGAAGCCGATCAGCTAAAATCTGCTTTTCTGGCAAACATCTCTCATGAAATCCGTACCCCGATGAACGCGATTATCGGATTTTCAAAAATGGTTGGTTCACCCGATTTCGATCTGGAAGAAAAAAACCGGTTTATCGACATCATTACCAGCAACGGAAAACTGCTGATGGAAATGATCAACGACATGATCAGCCTTTCAAAAATTGAAAGTAACCAGGTGGTTGTCAAAGAACGGTTCTGCAAAATTAACGACCTGATGGTTGAACTTTACCGCGAGTTCTGCTTCGACCTCACTTCAAAACCAATCAGGCTGAAACTGAACAATCAAAACGCCAACCCGAAGTTTGGGGTGACCACCGACCAGTACCTGCTCACCGATGTGCTGAAAAAACTGCTCGACAACGCGATTAAATTTACGAATCAGGGTGAAATTGAATTTGGCTACAAGATGCTCGGGAAAGACCGGCTGATGTTTTTCGTGAAGGACACCGGCATTGGCATCGACGAAGGGCACATTAAAAAAATATTTGATCGCTTCCACCAAATCGATAACAAAACTACCCGAAAATACGAGGGTACCGGTTTGGGGCTGGCAATTGCACAACATTATGTCCTGTTGTTGGGTGGAAAAATTGAAGTTCAGTCAGTAATTGACAAAGGTTCGACCTTTTATTTTGACATTCCGTTTAAAAACGGCGACGGCACGCTGTCGGTTGTTCGCTAGAAATCAGCCTGAAGCAATTGGTAGCCGATCAGTTCATCATAACGCCCCGACATTCCGCGATAATAGACAAATATCTGGTATTCATTTTCGGTTTCATAATGGCTTCCCTCCAACACCGTGTCGTCAGCTTTTGACGAACCTTGCGGAACGTACACGTATTGGTAATTGTAGTAGCCCTGTTTCAAAAGCAAGGTGAGTTCATAAGCAGCTTTTTCAAAATTCCAGGTCATTTCATTGCTTTTGTTGGCGTTCCAATCCGTCAGCGCACCAAATACGTTTACGGTTCCGCCAACCAACTGCGCCTCCAGCGGCAAGGTGAAATGTACGAAAAAGTAGTCGCACTCTGTGTCATAATCTTCCACACGATCCTGGCTTTCAACTACAAATTTGCCGTTCATTTCTTTATAACCAAAATATTTTTTGTTTGCTCGCACTTGGTCCGGCATCAGCGTTACGTGGTAGTAAGGTCGGTGAAAGCTGGTTGAAAGCACATTTTCGCCATTATAACGTTTGGTGCGGATGTCAAAATAGCGATATTCATTTCCGCCGGGAAACACATTTTCTTTGTCATAATCATAAACCAACTCACGGTCGCGGATAAACAACGGCTTCAGATCTTTGATGGCGTTGTCCCATCGCCGGTTTTTCATTACCACCACTTTCACTTCTTCCCGGGGATTGACAATTTCGAGCTTTTCGTGGTAAATGGTGAAATCCACTTCCTGGTTATCGCCTTTAAACGGGTCGAAGGTGGCGCGTTTAACCAGCCCGGCTACCCGCACTTTTTGGTTAAGCACCTGAAACCGCCGCGTCAGCACCAGTTTTTCTTTGTCCTGTCCTTCGTAAACAACCAGGGCGTAATTGCCCGAACGTGTGGGCCTGACTTTTTCATTTGGTATCCGGATGTGGTAGTTCACATAAGCCATTGGCGTATTGAAGCTTGGAGCGTAATCTTCAACCGGATTTTCATAAAAACCCTCCAGATATTCATTCTGAAGAATAAAAGATTCGTTCCAGGAAGCATCGCAATGCACGATCGTATAATAATAATTCTTCGCGTCGCCAGATAAGTCGTCAAATTTAAAAAGAAGGTTAGCGTCGGCGCCCAATTCGTAAATCGGATAACTCAGTTCAAAGCCTTCGCGAAAAGCCTGTACACTTTTTATTTCTTCCTTAAATACCGCGTCCTGGTAATAGAATTCTGCTCCTTTTTGTGAAAAAGAATTTAATGTAAAAATAACGCAGACATTTAAGATGATCAGACGCAAAATAGGGTTCATTTGTTAACATTTTTTTTATCCGGGATTAAACAATCTGCCATAGGCAGGGCAATCCGATAAATACTTAGGCAATCAGTAAACGATGACAGGTATATAAATATTTCAATTCCTATAAGTTTGTAAAACAAAGATTGTGAAAACTTTTTAAAATATGTACTTTTGCCAGCCTAAAATAATAACCACAACAAGGGATAACAATGTCAAAGCATTTTAAATTGAAACGCGGATTTGATATCCGGTTGAAAGGAGCTGCCGCGACGGTTGCAGAGGATGCTCCCGCACCGAAAACCGTGGCCCTGAAGCCGACTGATTTTCCCGGCTTAACCCCGAAATTAAGTGTGAAAGCTGATGCCCTGGTAAAAGCTGGGGACGCCCTTTTTTTTGACAAATATCAACCAAATGTTTTATTTACTTCGCCGGTAAGCGGTACGGTGAAAGCCATCAATCGAGGCGAACGGCGTAAAATTTTGGAGGTAGTTGTTGAACCTGACGGCAGAAACGAGTTCCGGGAGTTTATAAAAGCCAGTCCGGCCACTTTATCGCGCGGGGAAATCCTTGAATATATGCTGCAAAGCGGGCTGTGGCCGTTTATCAAACAACGTCCTTACGGTGTTTTGGCTAAACCAACAGATATTCCCCAAAATATCGTTATTTCAGGGTTTGACTCTGCTCCGCTGGCACCTGATTACGATTTTTTGTTTTCAAATGAAAAATCGGCTTTGCAAACAGGAATTGACGCCCTCGCCAAATTGACCAATGGTAAAATATATTTGGGTATATCGCCAAAACAACAAGGCGGCGTATTTGCATCGCTGAAAAATGTAGAACTGAATATTTTTGACGGCCCGCACCCGGCAGGAAATGTTGGCATTCAAATCGATAAAGTTTCCCCACTTGTAAAGGGCAGCTTAGTTTGGACCATCGCACCGCAGGCCATTGTTTATATAGGCCGCTTGTTTGAAAGCGGAAAAGTAGATCTTCGCAAAACCATTGTGCTGACTGGTTCCGAAGTAAAAGCGCCCAAATACCTGAAAACAATTCATTGCACACAACTTTCAGGAATACTGAAAGATACGACTAAAAAGGAAAGCAAAGAACGAATCATCAGCGGTAATGTACTGACCGGGACTAAAGTGGACGCTGATAATTATCTTGGATTTTTTGATTCGCAGATAACCGTCATTCCCGAAGGCGACGATTATGAATTTATGGGCTGGGCCGCTCCGGGAGTCGACAAATTTTCGGCCAGCAAAACTTTCCTTTCCAGGTTATTTCCGAAAAAAGAATATGTACTCGATGCCAATATGCACGGGGGTGAAAGGGCCTTCGTTTTGTCTGGCCAGTTCGAAAAATTCCTGCCGATGAATATCCTGCCGGTTTATTTGCTGAAAGCAATTTTAGTGAATGACATCGACAAAATGGAGCAACTTGGAATTTACGAAGTGATAGAAGAAGACCTTGCCTTGTGCGAATACGCCGATGTTTCGAAAACCAAAGTCCAGAACATCTTGCGCGAAGGCATCAACATCATGATTAAAGAATTGGGATAGAAGACATTGTTGCTTGAAACAAAATAAAAAATTCAATGAAAGCGTTAAGAAACTTTTTTGAAAAGACGAAACCACATGTGCAGAAAGGCGCCAAATACCATTGGCTTCATTCCACCCATGATGCTTTTTTTACCCTTGCCTTTGTTCCAAAAAATACATCAAGATCGGGGACACATATCCACGATTACCTTGACATGAAAAGAACAATGAGCATGGTGGTTTTATCGTTGGTGCCTGCTCTGTTGGGGGGTATGTACAACGTTGGCTATCAGCATTTCGGTGCTCTAGGCGAACTGGCTACGACAGGTTTTGCCGACAGGTTCCTTTTCGGGTTACTGAAAGTGCTGCCGTTTATCATCGTGTCGTATGTGGTGGGTTTGGGTATTGAGTTTATTTTCGCCCAACTGCGCGGACATGAGGTGAACGAAGGCTTCCTGGTTACCGGGATGCTCATTCCACTGGTTATGCCAATCAATACCCCGCTTTGGATGGTGGCGGTTGCTACGGCCTTTGCCGTTATTTTTGGCAAAGAAGTTTTTGGCGGAACCGGGATGAACGTCTGGAACCCGGCACTGGTTGCGCGGGCGTTCCTGTTTTTTGCTTATCCCGCGCAAATGTCGGGCGACAAAGTATGGATTTCAGCCAGCGGAGTTGAAAAAATGGCCGATGGTTTTACAGGCGCCACGCCCATGGGAGAAGCAGTTTTGGGCAATACCGATATCAATACCTGGGATGCATTTGTGGGATTGATTCCCGGCTCAATTGGTGAAACTTCAACTTTGGCGATCCTGATCGGGGCGTTTATCCTGATCGTGACCGGCGTAGGAAGTTGGAAGATTATGCTGTCAACCACCTTGGGCGGTATTTTTATGGGGATTTTGCTGAACGTTTTTGCAGTCAATCCTTTTATGGCAATTCCTTTCTGGCAACACCTGATTATCGGCGGTTTTGCTTTCGGTGCGGTGTTTATGGCTACCGACCCGGTTTCGGCTGCCCAAACCGACAGGGGCAAATGGATATACGGATTTTTGATCGGTGTGCTGGCCATACTGATCCGTGTGCTGAATCCGGCTTATCCAGAGGGAATGATGCTGGCCATCCTGCTGATGAATACTTTTGCCCCGCTGATCGACCATTATGTGGTGCAGGGAAATATTAAACAACGTCTGAAACGTGTTCAACAGAATGCTTAATCTTTAAAGACAAAAGAAATGGACAGGAACAGTAATGTTTATACATTTATATATGCCTCGGGGATGGTGATTTTCGTAGCCGCAATACTTTCGCTGGCAGCCATCAACCTGAAGCCTTTCCAGGCAAAAAATGTGGAAATAGAGAAGAAGCAGAATATACTTGCTTCTGTCAATATTGAAGCGACACCTGCCGATGCTGAAAAAATATACGCCGAAAAAATTGTCAATTCCTACATAGTCAATATTGAAGGTGAAAAAATTGAAGGTGACGCATTTGAAGTTAACCTGCAGCGTGAACGTTTGCTTCCGGTTGAAAAACGGCGTTTTACTGTTTTTGAATGCGAAGTTGACGGCGGCAAAAAATATATATTCCCTTTACGTGGAGCCGGGCTTTGGGGGCCAATTTGGGGGTATGTTGCTTTGGATGAGGATTTAAACACTATCTACGGCGCATCGTTTGACCATGCCGGCGAAACACCCGGACTTGGCGCCGAAATTTCTACCAAAAAATTTCAGCAGCCATTTCATGGGAAAAAAATCTTCGACGAAAACGGCAAGCTGGTTTCAATTACCGTTGCCAAGTCGAACGAAACTGCCCCGGTGGCACATAAAGTTGATGCTATTTCAGGTGGCACCATTACCAGTAAAGGCCTTCAAAACATGCTATACGAGGATTTCAGTCATTACGAAGCATTTTTTTTAAAGCATAAATAAGAGGAAGATGAGCGAACCATTATTTTCAAAGAAAAATATTAAACTGATGAGCGACCCGCTCAACAGCAGCAACCCGATCACCGTGCAGGTCTTGGGGATTTGTTCGGCGCTGGCTGTTACTGCCCAGTTGAAACCGTCGCTGGTAATGGCCGTTTCAGTGATGGCCGTACTGGCCTCAGCCAATGTGATTGTATCACTATTGAGGAATACTATCCCGAACAGAATCCGCATTATCGTACAATTAGTCGTTATTGCCGCACTGGTAATTTTGGTTGACCAGGTGTTGAAAGCTTTTGTTTATGATGTGAGTAAGCAACTTTCCGTATTTGTGGGTTTGATTATCACCAACTGTATTTTAATGGGCCGTCTTGAAGCTTTTGCGCTGGGAAATAAACCCTGGCCTGCATTTTTGGATGGGATAGGTAATGCAGCCGGTTATGGTTTGATCCTTGTCATCGTGGGTTTCGCCCGTGAGCTTTTTGGTGCCGGTAACATTTGGGGATATCGGGTGATTCCGGCAAGCTGGTATATCGAAAACGGAGGTTTTTACAGTAATAACGGGATGATGATCCTTCCGCCGATGGCTTTGATTACTGTGGGAATTATTATTTGGGTGCAGCGTAGCCGCAACCGTAAACTGATCGAGGATTAATCCGCTAAAGAATATTATTATGGAAAACCTGATTAATATATTTATTCAATCCATCTTTATCGAGAACATGGTTTTCGCCTACTTCCTGGGCATGTGTTCTTACCTGGCGGTTTCACGGTCGGTAAAAACGGCAACAGGGCTTGGGTTGGCAGTTGTTTTTGTATTGGGCATCACGGTTCCGGTTGACTATCTGCTCGAAAAATATGTACTTTCAGAAGGTGCACTTGCCTGGTTGGGACAAGGTTTTGCCGATGTTGACCTTAGCTTTTTGAGCTTCATCATGTTTATTGCGGTCATTGCTTCAATGGTACAGCTGGTCGAAATGGTGGTTGAAAAGTTTGCGCCGGTGCTGTATATCCAGTTGGGGATTTTTCTCCCGTTGATTGCTGTAAACTGCGCTATTCTTGGGGGGTCACTTTTTATGCAACAAAAAGCATTTCATAACATTGCCGAAGCTTCCGTGTATGGTTTGGGTTCGGGTGTGGGCTGGTTTTTGGCGATTATTGGCATTGCCGCTATTCGCGAAAAAATTGAATATTCGCATGTTCCAGGCCCTTTGCGCGGCCTCGGAATCACTTTCATCGTGACCGGATTGATGGGATTGGCCTTTATGGGATTCATGGGCATCAAACTATAACAGATTAAAACTCAGAAAATGATATTTCTAGCTACTCAAACAACAATCGTTCTTGCCAGCATCGCAATCTTCCTGTTGGTGATTATTCTGCTGGTTACGATCTTGCTGTATGTAAAAAAGAAGCTGACGCCTTCAGGGGTTGTCAAGGTAAGTATCAATCAGGGAGATACCGTTCTGGAAACAAATCCCGGTGATAGCTTGCTGACCACCCTGGGAAACAACAAAATATTTCTGCCGTCGGCTTGTGGCGGCGGTGGCACCTGTGCCATGTGCCGTTGCCAGGTGGTTGAAGGCGGCGGTTCAATTTTGCCTACAGAAACCGATTATTTCACCCGGAAGGAACAAAACGAAAACTGGCGGCTCGCTTGCCAGGTAAAGGTGAAAGAAGACTTGGAAGTGAAAATCCCCCAGGAAATTATGGGGATTAAAAAGTGGGAATGTGAAGTCGTTTCCAATAAAAATGTGGCAACCTATATTAAAGAGTTTGTTGTCAGACTTCCCGCAGGTGAAAACCTGGATTTCAAATCGGGCGGTTACATTCAGATTGACGTTCCCAAAATTGATGTCGACTTTAAAGATATTGAAGTGGAAGATGAATACCGTCCCGAATGGGAACAGTATGGCATGTTCAACCTGAAAATGAAAAACCCTGAACCGACGTTTCGGGCATATTCCATGGCCAACCACCCGGCAGAGGGCAACATCGTCATGCTGAATATCCGTATCGCCACACCACCTTTTGACCGTGTGAACGGCGGCTTTCAGAAAGTAAACCCGGGAATTTGTTCCTCGTTTGTTTTCTCCAGAAAACCGGGCGACAAAGTAACCATTTCGGGTCCGTACGGTGAGTTTTTCCTGAAAAATAACGATAATGAAATGATGTTTATCGGTGGTGGGGCAGGCATGGCGCCCATGCGTTCGCACCTGTTTCATCTTTTCCACACGGTGAAAGAAACGGGCAAAAAGGTCACTTTCTGGTACGGGGCACGTTCGTGGCGTGAAGTTTTCTATTATGAAGAATTCAGGAATATTGAAAAGAATTTCCCGAACTTCTCTTTCCACCTGGCTTTGTCCGATCCGCAGCCTGAGGATAAATGGGAAGGCCCGAAAGGCTTTATCCACCAGGTGATCCATGATATGTACCTGGCAAAACATGACGAACCTGAAGAAATTGATTACTACCTGTGCGGCCCGCCAATGATGAACGATGCCGTCCAAAAAATGCTCTACGATTTGGGTGTACCAAGTGAAAACGTCATGTTTGACGACTTTGGAAGCTAATGAAGTTGTCGCCGTTGGTCGCAAGTTTGTTGGTGATCATTTAGAACTTTGAAATATAGAATTCAAGACGATAAGTTAGAAGAGCTCCCGGTCAGCCGGGGGCTCTTTTTTTAAGGCAAAATTTCTATCATGTTCTGAAATTTTCCAACTTTTCCTTTTTTCATTACCCCATTTATTACCCCTCATTTTATCCTGGTCCTCTTTACTTTGTATCTGTTTCAACGAAATTTAAAAACTAATCGAAACACTTACAGATAATGATGAATGACAAAAACAACCGCCGCAACTTTTTGAAAAAATCGGTAGCGGCTGCCGCAGGAATTACGATCATTCCCAGGTATGTTTTGGGAAGGGGTTTCACTGCCCCGAGTGACCAACTGACCAAAGCCATTATTGGCGTTGGCGGGATGGGCCGCGGACACATTCCGTACGAAGACACCCGTGTGGTTGCCATTTGCGATGTGGACAAAACCCACCTGCAACTTGCCCAGGATAAAATTGGGCACAGCGTAAAAACGTTCACTGACTTCAGGGAACTCATCCAACTGCCCGAAGTGGACATCGTGCATATCGCTACCCCACCGCATTGGCATGGCATCATGTCGGTGATGGCTGCCCAGGCTGGCAAAGATGTTTGGTGCGAAAAACCCATGACCCGCACCATCGGCGAAGGGAAAAAAGTGGTTGAAGCCATCAACGCTACCGGGCGGATGTTCCGCCTGAACACTTGGTTCCGCTTTAAAGATAATTTCTACGGACTGGGAACACCGGTAAAACCACTGAAGAAGGTGGTGGACAGCGGTGTGTTGGGTTGGCCGTTGAAAGTGACCATCAGTGGGGTGACCGGCTTTAACTGGAAATTCTACTGGGTAGGGAAAACCAACCTTGCCCCGCAGCCGGTTCCTTCTGAATTGGATTACAATATGTGGTTGGGCCCGGCGCCTGAAAAACCATACAATGTTCACCGCACCCACGGCACTTTCCGCGGATATTGGGATTACGACGGTGGCGGCCTGGGCGACATGGGACAGCACTACATCGACCCGGTACAGTATATCCTTGGAAAAGACAATACCAGCCCGGTAAAAGTTGAAGTGGACGCGCCGCAGCAGCATTATGATGCCGTAGGCACCTGGCGAAAAATTACTTACACCTACGCCGACGGTTGCCAGATTATCCTGGATGGCGAAAACAAAGACCAAAAAGCGGCTTACATCGAAGGGCCCAATGGAAAAATCTACAAAGGGTTTGAATCAGATATTCCAAATTTAAATGCATTGATCGGCAGCTTGCCTGACCCGGAACCGCAGATTACGGTCTTCAGTGAATCGGTTCGCACACGGCAGAAGTTTGCTTTGAACGAAGAAAATGGTCACCGCTCAGCAACCATTGTCAACATGGGGATTGTAGCTTTGAGGCTTGGACGGACTTTGGAATTTGACCCTGTGAAGCAGGAATTTGTCAATGACGAAGAAGCAAACCGGCTCATAAACCAACCGATGAGAGGGGAATGGACAATCTAGTTTCAAGTTTCGAGTTTCAAGTTCCAAGTTTGTCAAGGGCTGCAAGAATCCTTCAAAAACCTGGACAATTAAAAAGCAATCAATAAGTTAAATCTAATAGAATGAAACATCATTTAAAACACATATTGACAATTGTACTGGCTGTTTTTCTGACTGGTGCTGCCTTTAGTCAGGATAAGCGGACCATGGAAACGAAAGTGGCCGATATTTTGGCACAGTTTCCAACTGCAGATGCCACGCACAGCGACCGCCTGATGCAGGAAATGACGCAACTTGGGCCGGACGGGATTGCCCGCTTCACCAATCTGGTGGTGCCTCCCGGAACCGGCGATGACACCCAGGCTCGTTACGCTATCGAAAGTTTGGCACGCTTTGCCGGCCAACCAGGCAAGGAAAAGGAAAAACAGTTGGTTCAGCAGGCTGTTCTGGATGCTTTGGAAAAAGCGACGGACAAAGAAGTAAAAGCATTTTTTATTCGTCGGCTACATTATCTGGCTGATTCAAAAAGTATCCCCGCGATTGAAAAATATTTGACTGATGAAAAACTGAGCGGCCCGGCTGTGGCGGTTTTAATTTCCATCGGAAACGACGAAGCTGGCGAAGCTATTTTGAAAAATGCGGGAAAAGCCACAGGGCAGGCCCAAACCGGGTTGGTCAAAGCCTTGGGTGAATTGCATTATGGCCCTGCTGAAAACTGGTTGCTGGAACAATACAACAGCAATGGAGATGCCGTGACCTTGTTAGCATTGGGAAAAATTGGGGGCAAAACATCGCAGAAAACCATTGTAAAAGCGGCACAGGACGCAGGTTATAAAAACGGTAAAAACCAGGAAATGGTTGCTTATCTTGAATATGCCAAACAGTTGGCAGCGAACGGAGAAAAAAAATTGAGCGATAAGTTATGCACCGATTTGCTGAAAAATTGCAAAGCACCTGACCAATTGCATTTTCGCTCGGCAGCCGTTGCCGTGATGCAAGAAAACCAGGGAACAGCGATTACGTCCTTGTTATTGTCAGAGATTCAGAACAACGATAAAGCATACCGTAACGCCATTTTGAACATCGCTTCGAAAGATTTGAACAGCAATTCAAACAAATTGTGGATCAAAAAGATGAAGTCTGTCCCGGCTGAAACGCAAGCCGAAATCATCCATCTTTTGGCCGGACAGGAAGATCCGGCATTTTTGACGGAAGCCATTCTTCCGTCACTTTCATCCGGCGCCAAAGTGGTCCGGCTGGAAGCGGTCAAAGCTTTGGCTTCAAACCAAAAAAGAAAAGCAGTGCCTGTTTTGCTCGGCCAGTTGAAAAAAACTTCCGACTCGGAAGAATTGGGCGCGATTAAAAATGCACTGCTTTCCAGCGCAGCAAAAGAAGATTGCCAGTTAATGGCGGGCCAGTTTAATGAAATGCCGCAGGCAGCGCAGGTTATTTTAACTGAAGTTTTTGGTGAACGCAGGTCGGGTGAAAATTTTGAGTTAGTTTACGGGTTAACCAAATCTGAAAATATAGAACTGAAAAATGCGGCATTGACTGCTTTAAAAAATGTTTCGTCACCGGCTAATGTCCCTCAATTGCTTCATTTATTGAATGAAACGAACAACAATGAAGCCGTTGCGTCCATTCAAAAAGCAATC
>OBJA01000735.1_pt1 | contig 26794 bp, 29 predicted proteins | sample 1519751 | NCBI WGS metagenome assembly OBJA01 (sample SAMEA3881238, study PRJEB22517) | soil metagenome | biome: lake sediment; feature: soda lake sediment; material: sediment, water from around vicinity | place: India | collected 2013-12-23 | depth 3 m
ATTTTCCTCAGTAGCTCAGCGGTAGAGCATCCGGCTGTTAACCGGAGGGTCGTTGGTTCAAACCCAACCTGGGGAGCCATAGAAAAAGCCCGATTCGCTCGGGCTTTTGTTGTATCTATGGGTCATTTTCTATAGAGCTGTTAATTAAGATGCTGCTGCGTATCGGCAAACCGTTTATATCAACGGCATATTCAATCTATTTCCTCAACACGCACATTTGTAATATAGACTGTCGCAACCGAGCCTCTGTTCCCAAGATTGAACTCAAGTCTTCCGTTTGGATCGTCTCTATCTGTCATCTCAAATTCGTAGGTATACGTTTCCCAATTCGTCGAAAGAGTCAGTATTGTGTCCTGAAGATAGCGAATCCATCCGTTGTTCGGAGCAGATACACACACGATAATATCCCTTTCTTCATCAGCGTATGCATCAAACTGAGCCCTGTATTTTTTGCCCTTTATCATAGGAAGGTCGGGCTGCACAAGCTGAACAGAATAATCAACAGTGCCTGCATTTGTCGAGGTAATAATCATCATGCCGTCGCTGATTTCCGCAGCACCCTGGCCGCCATGGAACAATAAGAACTTCCAGTTTATATTATCATCCAGATCTTCTGCTTCTGAGAAATCGCCATTGAAGATAAAGTTCCCATCCTCAAGCGGCTCGCGGTATATCTTTTGTGGTTTTTGAACATTCATGTCGTATTCATGCTTTTGATATACCCGTACATAATCGATTTCAAATTCAGCTTTATCAAAGTCAGTTGTTTCATCGGGATAGCCGGGCCAGTTTCCGCCAACCGCCAGATTCATCTGCACCATGAACGGCTGATTAAAAGGAGCAGGATATGGCTTTTCATCCTCACCGCTTACTGCCGTAAACCAATCATTCACGGTTTTATACAGGTTACCGTCTATATAGAATCTCATTTCTCCTGGCTCCCACTCGACAGAAAACTCGTGAAAATCACTGGCAAACGTACCATCAGTCAACACATAGAGGCCCTGTTGTTCAGCATGCGGCTCGCCGTAATGTACTGTGCCGTATGCGATTTCAGTCTGATTGCCAAGCACCTCCATAATGTCTATTTCACCGCATTTCGGCCACTGCCCATAAAAGTCCTCGTCTTGTGGCATCATCCATATAGCCGGCCAAAGCCCCTGGCCCTCAGGCACCTTTGCACGAGCTACAACTTTTCCATAAGTAAAATACTTTTTGTTTTGCGTGGTAACTTTTCCAGATGTGTAATAATCATTTCCGTTTGCGTCAGTGGTTTTTATGGCTTTGAGGACAAGCTTTCCATCTCTTATAAATGAATTTTCTTCAGAGGTCGTATATTCCTGCAACTCATTGTTTGTCCAGCCGGGCTCACGGGGTTCTCTATTCCATATGCTCATATCAAGGCTGTCCCCGTCGAATTCATCATTCCACAGCAACGTGTATCCATCATACTGAGGAATATCTGACGCGGAATCCATATTATCTGGTATGGTATCCTCGTCTGTTTCCTGTAAAGCTTCTTTGCCGCAGCCTGTAAAGCTCCCGAGCAATAAGATCACCGAAACAATAAACAACAAATTCTTTTTCATTCTTAAATCATCCTTTCTTTTTTATAGGAGTTTTATAAGCTGATCAAAAATCTCTGAATAGTGCGGATCCGTTATACCAAAATCTTTGCCTTTATATGTCCATACCGCGCGAGAAATTCCGTGTTTTTCGAAAACGCTGTAGATATCCGAAAACCAGTTCAAAGCCGAGGAAAGCGATGTTCTGTCAATAACGCCGTATTCGCCACAATAGATCGCTGCATTTCGCTCCTTTGCAACGCTCAGCGCATCCGCAAATGTGGCTTCAATGAAGCTTTGGTCTGCCTTTTGCGTACGGATTACATCGTAAATCTCATGGTGCATGGGCGGAAGAAATTGCATCGTTTCTTTAACAACGCTGTCCATGTCATTCGGGTATTCTGTCGAGAAGTCCAAAGGCATATTTTCAATCCAATAGGCCGACTGATGCGTAAAAATCAGAGGTTCATAATAATGAAAAGTATAGACGACATTGTCATCGTATGGAGCATCAAGCGCTCTTACCCAAAAAACGCTGTTGTTTCTGACACCGCCCACCAGTATCTTTATATCTGGTGCATATTGGCGTATAACAAAAATGGTGCGCCTGATAATATCATTCCACAAATCCGCAACATTTTCATCCACCACTTCGTTTAATAGCTCAAATGAGAGTCTGTTGGCATACTGACCGTAACGCTTGGCAATGTCCTCCCAGAGTGAAGCAAATCGGTTCTGAAGCTCTTTGCTATTGAAAAAATCATTCGTTGTTTCGTCAAAAGAGAACCCGGCCGTTTTGTGTAAATCGAGAATCATATTGAGCTGATGCTTCCCGCACCAGTCAAGGCATCGATCGATATACGAAAGGCCTTCTTCGTTAAAGCGATCGTCTGTTGTCCGAATTATTTCATAATCAACAGGAAGCCTTATGTGGTCAAGACCCCATCCGCAAATGCGAGCTATATCACTTTTTGTAATAAACGTATCGTGATGCTCTTTGTTGTGATCGCATTGTGATAACCATCCGCCAAGATTAACCCCTTTTTTATAACCCAAAAACTCTTTCATATGAAGCCGCCTTTCTTTATGATAAATGTATCATCTGCATTCATATGCGTATATCATTTTAATTGTATTTATATTAGAATGGTGACATAATATCATCAAGACAATTCAAAGAAGGCTGCACAGATGGATATAGAAAAAGAACTCAGTTACAAAGAATACGTCATGCGTGAAAACAAAGCTTTTCATGCCCCATACAATCCGGAATTTGCCTTTTACATTGCTGTCAAAAACGGCGAAGTCAACAGGGTTTCGCAGCTGTGCAAAAACGAATTCTCAGATAAAAACGGTTTTGGGATACTGTCGGATAACGCTTTGCAGAATATGAAATATCACTTTGTTGTCACGGCAGCCCTGATTGCACGTTATTGCATTGAAGGCGGCATGGAGCATGAGGCTGCATACAGCTTGAGTGATGTGTATATACAAAAAGCTGACGCGAGCACAACGATATCTCAGATATCACAGCTGCATACAGCGATGTCGATGGATTATTCGCAAAGAATGAGAAAGCTTCAAAATCAGCGTGTGCTGTCGAAAAAAATCGTGCAGTGCATTGACTACATTTACAATAACCTTCATAAAAGAATATTGATTGCGGAACTTGCGCAGTGCGTCGGGCTAAATCCAAGCTATCTGTCAAGATTATTCAAAAACGAAACTGGCGTTACAGTAACCGAGTATATTCAGATGAAAAAAGTCGAAACAGCAAAGAATATGCTGAAATACTCAAGCTATCTTCCGTCCCAAATCGCATCCATTCTGGCCTTTCCAAATCAGAGCTATTTTATTGAGGTGTTCAAAAAGAGAGTCGGCATAACCCCGAAAAGATACCAGGACGCATGCTTCAGAGACACGGCTCTATTGAGGGGCCTTCAAAAGTAATTGAGTTGCCGGACAAGGATTTGAACAAAAGCTTAATATTTTCTGATGGCGATATCTAAGGGGGTCTACCTGCTTCATCCCGAACACAGAGGATAAGCCCTTATACGCCGATAGTACTTGGCTGAAGACGGCATCGGAGGGTAGGAAGCTATCGGTATCTTGGGAGACATAGATAAATTCGCGCATGATTGATACTTTAATAAAAATGATCATTTTTGATTTGTAAATTAGTATTATAATTTGTTATTGAAAAACTATGACAATATATATATAATGTAAACGCAGATACATAGTAAATATTAATCACAAGAGGAAATAAATCTTGAATAAATCAATAGAAGAGAATCGTCCTGCCCAACTAAGCAAACCTATTCGCATTGATACATATAGAATGCAGATAAAAAAGGGTGCAATTGTTTTGGAGTTTGGCAACTTTAATAGTAAAGAAAGTGAGAGTGTGGTAGACGTAGTAGCAAGTATTTCATTTGATCCAATGCTACTAAGCGATGTAGTTTTAAAGCTTTTTGATGTTGGATGCAAATATCAAGAGAAATATAAAGTCGATATAGATTTTCCAGAAATAAAAAAAGATAATGAATAGATGGGGTTATTAATGAGCAGCTTAAGAAATAGTTATTGTTATGAAGAGAAATTATCAAGAACACCCTTGAGTTATTGGCATGTTGAGCTTGTTGATACCCAAAAAACAATACGTCAAAAAGCGAAGAAAGCAAGCAAAAGTCAACTGGAGGATATTCTTTTTAAGCTCTGCACTGAACTTGTGAAAAATAACTACAATGCTGATAGTTACAATGCATTGAATATAATGTCTAGGGTAATAGAAGATTGGCACCCTGTTAATTTGAGCATTGTAAAGGAAATCACAGATAATGACGATACAGAATATAAAGATAATAAAAGGGTAAAATCAAAAATAATTATATGGTGGGAGAAATTGAAAGTGATTCCTTTACCAATAAAATTATACATACCGGTCTTTGGTTTAGGCATTATTATTTTTTCTGTATTATTATATTTACAAATAAAGGAAAACTTATTCCTCTGGAATCCTATATATACAATATTTGGCATTATAGGATGCGTCGGTTTATTTATAACAGCCTGTCTAGCCATTGGTGATTGGAACAAAAAAAGCAGGAGTTAAAGTGATAGAAAAAGGAAAACTAAAATCTTTAATAAGTCTATTTGAAAAAATAAAAAAAATGTTTCCTAACGAAAATGAAAAATTCTTTAGGTTTAATCTTTGTTTCGATGTTATAGTCATTGTTCTGGTTTTTGTATGTTGCATTGGATCGGTAGCTGATAACATAATAAATGCATTTTCTTCTGTTCTGAAAACAATACATTTAAATGAAAACATCCACGAGTATTACAATAAGATTTCTTCTTGGCCATTATTTATTATTGCTCTATCTGTTTGTGTTTTATGTTTTCTTTTTTCTGTTTGGTATCACTATTATGATAAGAAAAGAAAGAGAAATGATTAAACAATCATAATTCTCAAAAAGGATTCCTTACCGACCCGCTTTCCCTGTCACCGCCTCGATATCAAGCCGCAGCACCGCAGCGCGGTCGTAGCCTGCGTCGTCCTTTAAGCCGCGCTGCTTGTACCTTTCAGTGTCCTCGTTCAAATGGCGAAACAGCACCTCAAAACCATGCTTTTTCTCAGCAAGATCGTCCACAACATGCATTTTTCCAAGCAGCACCACCGATCTGTACGCATGCGCGCATTTGCCGTCGATATAGCCCAAATCGTCAACCACAGTCGCGCACACACGCGGGTTTTGCCGCAAAATATGTAGCTTGAGCCCGCTCAGCGCCGTATGAAAATAGAGCGCGTTTTTCACTTCGTCATAGCCATAGCTCAGTGTCACAATATACGGCTCGTTGTCTTTGCACAGTGCAATGGCTGTGTATTTGCCGCGTTTGATGATGTTCTTGAGCGTGCTTTCATCGGTGATCTGCCGCTCCTGCTTTTGCATGTGGTATGTCATCATGGCCTCCATTAAGAATTGAATTTTTCAGGATAGCACGCGCGCACAGTCTCTTCTATGGCTTCTTTAAGGCCGCCGCGCCCATAGCCCAGCGCCTGTACGCTCTCTGTCGCGTCAAAGTAAAGGTAATCCGTCAAAATATCGCGCATCAGATCGGGCGGATTCAGGCCGCTTTGCCGCCCCTTCTTTCGTTCACCGCGTTTGATGGCGTACCCCGCCAGCACCGCCAGAAAACGGGGGATGTGAATGATTTTCTTAGGCGTGCCAAGTGTGTTCATCATCATGTGCAGCATGGCGTCAAAGGTATGGTTTTCATCGCCGATGGGATAGCGCATGCCGTGCTGACCGGCCTCCACAGCGCCGATGATCGCTTCACCCACGTGCTGCGCCGCTATCATGGCCGTGCCGCCCTTGGGGAAGAAGATGACACGGCCCTTGGCAAAACGCTCAAGCAGCACATCCTTCCACATCGGTGTGCGCTGCGGCATGCTGCCGAATATGTATGGCAGCTCAAGCACCATCACCGCCATGCTGTCACCGCCAGCCGCAATGGCGCGCTGTGCCTGCTCCACGCGGCAGCGTATGTACGGATGACGCGCCGCAAGCTGTTTCTTTGGCCACAGCCGATCAAAATAAGCAAAATACGAGCCCAGAATCACACAGCGCTTCACGCCCGCCTTGCGTGCGGCCTTTACCGTCTTTTCGCAGGCCGTCACCAGCCGCTGATGAAAAAAATCATAAGCGGGAGCCGGCGGTACCACGCGGTCGTCCGGCCCCACGGCGTACACAAGCGCATCGCAGCCAGCAAAGCGATTGATCAGCTCCGCCTCGCTCATTGCGAATACGTCGCCATAATCAACCGGCACCTGCTTTGGAAACCAACCTTCAAGATCGATATCCTTGACGGCCAGCGCGCGCATCGCATGTCCTCTCTCAAGCCCAATAACGACTGCATGATACCCAAGCAAGCCGGTGCCGCCCACGACCATGATATTCATATGCAAAACCCTTTCTCATCCATTTTGCTGTATTATACCGCTGTTTGAGTCAATGTAAAAGCGGTGTTGCGGTATGGAATCATTATTGCGCGGTCAAACTAAGAAAAAAGGAGCAGCAAGCCATGACGAAGGACAGCCAGCCGGATAACAAGAAGGCGAGAAAACTAAAAAGCAAAGGCCAAACACCCATCACGGCAGATGGTCAGAACGCACGCCGCACCACAAAGAGACAGTCGGCAGAACGCGGTGATGCCTGACTGTGCCATTATTATCACATATAAATAGCAATACGATCAGGGCTTTGGATAATTAAAAACTCAAGGTCTGGTTCCTCCCGTTTTTTCTGAACAAAAATGTTTATTATACGTCTATAAAGGTAGAGAGGATTATTTCAAGTGCAAGAAGATTATCAGCTCCTCAAGTCCTTTTCTGACGGTGACCACTCGGCGATAGAGATTTTGATTAGTCGATATGAGAGTGGCTTATTCAACTTGTGCATGAAATTGACGTTGAACCGTCCGGATGCTGAAGACCTCTATCAGCAGATGTGGTTTAAGGCGATGCAGAATGCGCATACCTGCAAGCGCTCGTTCAAAAACTGGATGTATACCATCTGCGTCAACACTTATAAGGACAGCTATCGGCGCAGCAAGCATAAAGAAATAACAGGCGAGCAGGCAGAATATGCAATGGCGCTGGCTGTAGACTCTGTATCAGCGGAAACAGCCGCAATCAAGAATCTGACGAAGCAGCTGCTTGTGGACCAAATCAACGGAATGAAGGATAAGCACAGGATTGTATTGATACTGCATTACTTTGAAGGGCTTGATTATAAGGAATGTGCAAATGTATTGGGCATACCGATCGGGACAGTAAAATCAAGGCTCAATACGGCAAAAGCGATGTTGCGCAAGCAAATGGAGGACAAGCTTCATGTTTGATGTTGAAAAGGAATTGAATGAACTTAAGTTCCATGAGCATGAGCTTGGTGACGCGACAAGGCAGGCTGTTCTGCGCATGGCTTATGACAAGGTGCAAAAGAAACAGACTGTCAAGCGCACGCCGCTGCTGCGGATAGCGTTTTCGGCGGTGGCTGTGGCATTGGCGGCATTGATGATTTTTATTGTTATGCCAGAATCAGAGCCCACGGGGTATTATACGATCGATATCAATCCAAGCATCAGCGTCGCGGTTGACCATAGCGATACCGTGCTTAAGGTTTTTGCAGAAAATGATGACGCCCGCCGATTGCTTGAAGGCACATCACTTCAAGGGCTGCCATTCGAGCAGGCACTGCGGCAAGTTGTTGTATTGGCATCGGCTCAGGGTTATTTCGAGCAAGGGGCGCACCTGCTGGTCGCTCATTTTGGTGATACGCCTGGTATATCTGCTCAGCAGGTGGAAACTGTCGTATCACAGTCAACCGAGAGCCCTGTCCGCGTCATGGTGCTGCAAAGCACAAAAAACGAATACCAGGAAGCCAGGAGGCAAAATAAAAGGGCCGGTGTTGAATTGCTTAAACAGCAAGCCCGTGATATGCACGTTGAAGACGGTGATGTCGGTGCAATGATCGATTCACTTTCAGGTATACCGGCAGATACACAAAAGGGCAGTCAAAACGCGAATGAGAATGCATCAAAAAACGCAAACGCGCAGGCAGAAAAACGTGAAGATGCGAAGAATGATAAACATGACAATCCCGATAAGAATGAAAAAGCGAATAGGGATAGAGAAGATGCAAATGGCAACGATAAAGCGAATGAGGATAGGACAGGTGCAAATAACAACAATAATGCAAGAGAAAATGGGAAAAACCAAAGGAGCAATCAAAACGAGAATCCACGGAAACCGAATAAATAAATCAAAAGAAACATGGAGGAACAGATTATGAAGAGATTATTTGTATCGCTGCTAATATTGGCATTGACTGCTGCGTTCGTGCTCTCGGGTTGCAGCGAAGGCATACAAATGGCACAGCAAAACGAAGTGGCACAGCCAAATGCGCTGGAAGAGCACGTGGCGCAATTGACTGTTTCTGTGAAAGATGATGCGCAGTTAAGTTACATCTCCATTGATATCAACCCCAGCATCAAGCTGACAATCAAAGATGGTATTGTGCTGAAAGCGGAAGCATTTAACGACGATGGAGAACAGATTGTTCTCGAAAGTCATGTGACAGAGCTTTCCCCAAATGAAGCCATCATAATGATCGTCGCGGTGATTGCGGCACAAGGCTATATCGATCAAGATGACGCTTCGATCGTGATCACAGCCTGCGGCGACAAAGGTGATGAGTTCCTCGGCAGTCTCGAAGATACAGCCAAGCAGGCGCTTGCTGATTTGGGGCTTGAATGTGAAGTGGTGGCTTCGCAAGTATCTAATCAGGTTGTTGAAGATGCCAAAGCGTCTGGATTAACGCCGGGAAGATACAAGCTGCTCAGTTACATTGCAGCACAGGAAAGCATCAGCCTTGATGAGGCAAAGGATAAATACGGCGCGCTTAAAATGGGAGCGTTGATTGCGATGGTAGATGATGTCGGCGCAGTATTCGGATCAAGAGCCGGTGTTGATCAGGATGCAAAGGACGCTATTGATTGGGCTGATGCAACAGAAGGGCTGACTGCCGAGCAGCAGGAACTGCTTAATCAGGCCATAAATGAGTTTGAGGTCGCTATGCGTACCGCGCAGCGCGAGTTTTTGCAGACAAAAATGCAGGTGCAAAATCAGGTGAAGGCACAGCGGTCAGATATTCAAAACGCATACAGATCAAGCAAAAACCTATCCGAATATAAAGAATCCAAAACAGCGCTGAAAAAGCAATACGATGCGCAAAAACGCGAAGCAAGACAGGTTTTCTTTGAAGCGAAAACACTAGCCAAACAACGGTTCAGGGAAGCCATTGCACAAATTGGTCTCAGCGATACGCAAATAAACACCATCACAGGTTGGAGTTTTGATCCAAAATGGGATGATCAGCTCGAATTTGAGCCAGAAGAAGCGAACAAAGATAACAAAGAGCAGAAAGAGGGTGCCGGACCTGGTGTGAATAATGGCAACAATAAGGGCAAGGCCAAGCAAAACGGATAGACTTGCTATATATTGTGCAAAAGCGATGCGACAATGGGTGAGCTTCATGAACAACAGCAGCAAGGAGTCAAATAAAAACATCATTCATGCAAGGCAGCAGTTTAGAAGTGCGATTGTGTTTCTTGGCTTTGAAGAAGAGTTGATCGAGTCAATGATGAAATGGCAAATAAGAATTGAGCAATATGGTTCAACCCAAACGGCACGGAATTTATGCACCGATAAAGTCATAGACAGGCAATAAGACGGTAATGGAGGAAATGAATAAATCATCATAACTGCAGAGTCGATGCCGCAAAGAGTAGAATATGCTGCATAAAAGTACGGCAAAACGCTGCCGTGCTTTTTGCATGAGATTGCTTCGATTGCTGAAGATTCGTTTATCAGCTTGCGGCCTTGCGGACGATTTCGGCAATCTCTTGCTCAGCTTTGCTGTCCAGCGCGGTGAAAAACCATGCGCATGGCATGAGCAAATCGTGCGGGCTCTGCTCAAAGTTCGCCTTTTCGGTAAGGCCAAATGTCATGTATGGATCATCTGCTCGGAAGAAACACAAAACAGGGCCATCCATCGCATAGCCCGGCATGCCATACCACAGCCGCGGCTGCAGCGCAGGCACGCTGCGCATGATAAGCGCGTGGAGCCGCTCACCCAATGAACGCAAGGGCTCGGGCATTTGGGCAATTTTAGCGAGTACAGCCGCTTCATTTTCGGTTTTCGTATTTTTCATTTTGGTTTTCCTTTCCTTAAACAAGAAAGTTCTCGATATTACGTATATACTATCATTGATAAAATCAAACGGTCAACGCCAATTCGCATTTATCTCACGCACCGCGAAGCTTTACTTATAGCCCCATTGCCAGTATAATCGACAATAGTGATACATGGGAGGTGTTGGCATGAAAAGCTATCGCAAGGTACTCACGCTCAATGTCCAAAAACGCAGACAGCTGATCAACATCACGCCGCAGGTTTGCGAAGCGCTCAGCGAGAGCGGCATTCGTGAAGGGCTGTGCCTTGTCAACGCGATGCACATCACCGCGAGTGTTTTCATCAACGATGACGAGCCTGGGTTGCATGCGGATTTCGAGTGCTGGCTTGAGGGACTGGCTCCCGAGCTGCCGCATGAGCAGTACGCCCATAACGGCTTTGAGGACAATGCCGACGCGCATTTAAAACGTACGGTGATGGGGCGCGAGGTGGTGGTGGCCATCACGCAGGGTAAGCTGGACTTTGGGCCTTGGGAGCAGATTTTCTACGGCGAATTCGACGGCAAGCGGCAAAAACGCATACTGATCAAAATCATTGGCGAGTGACAATTTCTTAATGATCTACCTATCGTTCAAGGACCATAATTCTTTCGTGATCTTCTCTTTCTTTGCAAAAGGCGTTGTAAAGAGAAGCTTGGTGGGATATAATTTCTGCTGAAGGTTTTAAATTTACGGGAGGAGACAACAACATATGGGCGTATTAAAAGGGGCATGTATTTTCGGACAATCCGGCGGGCCGACATCCGTCATCAACGCCAGCGCGGCCGGCGTTTTTATGCAGGCGCTTGCTGAAGAGAGCATCACAAAGGTGTATGGCGCGGCGCACGGCATCAAAGGCATACTCACAGAGCAGTTTTACGATATCGGGCAGGAAGAGATAAGCGAGTTGGAGCTGCTCAAAACCACGCCGTCTTCGGCCTTAGGCTCGGTGCGCTATAAGCTGGCCGATGCGGATGCCGACGAAACGGATTATAAGAAAATGCTCGAAGTGTTCAAGAAATACGATATTCGGTATTTCTTCTATAATGGCGGCAACGATTCAATGGACACCTGCAACAAGGTCAGCAAATACATGCAAAAATCGGGCTATGAGATGCGCATCATCGGCGTGCCCAAAACGATCGACAACGATCTTTGGGCGACAGACCACTGCCCGGGCTATGGCAGTGCCGCCAAATACATCGCCACATCAACGATGGAAGTGTATCAGGATGCGCGCGTGTATGACACAGGCATGATCACGGTGCTTGAGGTGATGGGAAGAAACGCGGGCTGGCTGACCGCGGCCACGGCGCTCGCTTCGTATAAGGGAGCAGGACCGGATCTGATCTATCTGCCGGAGCAACCGTTTGACATGGACGATTTTCTTACGCGTGTCAAGGCGATTTACGCCAAGAACAAAAAGGTGCTTGTGGCTGTATCCGAAGGCATCAAGGACAAAGACGGCAAATATATATCCGAATACGGCAGCGACATGGCGCAAAGCAAGGATTCGTTCGGTCATTCGCAGCTGGGCGGGCTGGCCTACACACTCGCGAACATCGTTAAAGACGCGACAGGCGCGAAGGTGCGCGGTATCGAATTCAGTTTGTTGCAGCGCTGTGCGGCGCACATTGCATCGATGACCGATATCAGCGAAGCATTCCTCGCCGGACAGAGCGCTGTCAAAGCCGCTGTGGAAGGCAAAACCGATCTGATGGTTGCCTTTGAGCGCGCAGGGGGAAGCGCATACCAGTGCAACATCAAGCTGATCGGGCTGCATGAAGTGGCCAACAAAGAAAAGAAAATACCCGATGCGTGGATCACACCGGATGGCGTGGGCCTCACGCAGGATTTTATCGATTACGCGCTGCCGCTGATACAGGGCGATACCAATCTGCCTTTTGAAGAAGGTCTGCCGCGTTTCGCAAAGCTGAAAAAAGTACTCGCGAACGCATAGCAAATCAAGCAAAAGTTCGGGCCTTTCCGGTGATGGGAAGGCTCGTTTTTTGTTATTCGCGTCTTCAACGCTGTCATCTGGCATGCGGGATGCTTCATTTGCGCAAAGCATAAGAACATATTTGCGGCGGCTGAGCACGAAAGATATCTTGTGCCGCATATTAAAATGAAACTTTTCGATTCGCAGCCTGCATTTTAGTTGTATGAATATGTCGTATGACACGTATTAATGCTTTATTTTTTTGCTCTGATACGCTATAATTTATTGGGTATGCAGCACGGAAGCACGGACGGGTATTTGGTAAGCGTGTCGTGCAAATATAAACAAGAGGGAGCAGGGCATGATTTGGAATGAGAAGATGGAGTGCGCCACGCAGGCCGAGAAACAGGCTGTGCAAACAGAGCGCCTCAAGCAAACGGTGGCACGGTGTTACAATAATGTTCCGCATTACCGAAAAAAGTTTGATGAAGCGGGCATAAAGCCTCAAGATATACAAACGCTTGATGATATCACCAAAATACCGTTTACAGTCAAGGATGATCTGCGCGAGAACTTCCCATACAAGCTTTTCGCGGTGCCGATGAAGGATGTTGTGCGCATTCATGCGTCTTCGGGCACAACAGGCAAGCCGACTGTGGTGGGCTATACCAAAGCGGATATTGATATGTGGTCGGAATGCATTGCGCGTCTCGTATGCGCGGCAGGTGCCACGCCCGAAGATATTGTGCAGATCACGTTTGGTTATACGCTTTTTACGGGTGCTTTTGGTTTGCACTATGGGCTTGAAAAGCTTGGTGCGGCCATTATACCGATATCGGGCGGCAATTCTGAGCGCCAGATAACAACAATGCAGGACTTTGGTGCTACGGTGCTGGTGGGCACGCCTTCGTACGCGCTGTACTTGGCCGAAACAGCCAAAAAGATGGGCGTGGACACAAGCAAGCTGCCTTTGCGGCTGGGCCTTTTTGGCGGCGAGGGGCATACCGAGGAGATGCGCCGCGAAATCGAGCAGGCATGGAACATACTCGCCACGGAAAATTACGGCTTATCAGAAATCATCGGACCGGGTGTTTCGGGAGAATGTCATCTCAAATGCGGCATGCACATCGTCGATGATCATTTCTACTGCGAGGTTGTGGACCGCGAAACGCTTGAGCCTGTGCCCCAAGGACAGCCGGGTGAGCTTGTTATCACATCGCTCTCTAAAGAAGCGCTGCCGATACTGCGCTACCGCACCAAGGATATCACATGGCTGATACCCGACAAATGCGAATGCGGCCGCACATCAATGCGCATGGCCAAGGTTCAGGGACGCACCGACGATATGCTGATCATCAGAGGCGTTAACGTGTTCCCGTCTCAGATTGAGAGTGTGCTGCTGAGCGTTGAGGAAGTCGGGCCGCATTACGAGATCATCGTTAGAAAAGAAGGATATATGGACTGCATAGAGGTGCTCGTTGAGGTGACGGATGCCAAGCTTCTTGAAAGCTTTGCCTCTCTGGAAGCGCTGGAGCGTAAAGTCAAGCACGCGATCTATTCGGTGCTCAATATATCAGCGGCTGTCAAGCTTGTCGAACCGCAGTCGCTCAAACGTTATGAAGGAAAAGCCAAGCGTGTGACAGATTTGCGCTGAAACAAACAATCAACACAAGGGGAGAGACAGATGAAGAAATTGATGCTGGGCAACGCAGCATTCGCCAGAGGGGCATATGAAGCAGGCGTCACCGTTGCTGCAGCGTACCCAGGTACACCAAGCACGGAGATCACGGAGAATATCGCAAAATACAATGAGATTTACGCGGAATGGTCGCCCAACGAGAAAGTGGCGTTGGAGGTGGCTGTGGGCGCGAGTATCGCCGGTGCGCGTGCGCTTTGCTGCATGAAGCATGTGGGTCTTAATGTCGCGGCGGACCCGCTGTTTACCGCTGCTTATACCGGCGTGAACGGCGGGCTTGTCATTATCGTCGCTGACGATCCTGGCATGCACTCCAGTCAGAACGAGCAGGATTCGCGCTACTATGCCAAAAGCGCGCATGTGCCGATGCTTGAGCCGGCAGACAGCAACGAAGCCAAGGATTTTGTGGTGCGTGCGTTTGCGCTGTCCGAGCAGTACGACACGCCGGTGATGGTTCGCTCCAACACGCGCATATCGCATTCACAAGGGCTTGTTGACATGGCGGAGCGGCAAGATATGCCGCTAAAGCCGTATGTGAAGGATATTCAAAAATATGTGATGATGCCCGGCATGGCCAGACAGCGCCATATCGTTGTGGAAAAACGCATGAAGCAGATGCAGGCCGATGCCGATGGTATGCCGATCAACCAGCTTGAATACCGCGACAATAGCATCGGCGTGATCACGGCCGGTGTGGCGTACAATTATGTGCGCGAAGCACTGCCAGATGCCAGCGTACTCAAGCTGGGCCTGATTCATCCGCTGCCGCTTGGCATGATACGCGATTTTGCACAGCAGGTGGATAAGCTCTACGTGGTTGAAGAACTCGAACCGTTCTTCGAGGAGCAGATCAAAGCCATGGGCATTGAAGTGATCGGAAAAGAGATTTTCACGGTTCAGGGCGAGTACAGCGTCAACATGATTGCCGATAAAATAGGCGGGAAGAAAACAGATGCGTGCGATCCCGGTATGCTGCCGCAAAGGCCCCCCGTGATGTGCACCGGCTGTCCGCATCGCGCCGTGTTCTACATGATCAAGAAATTGGGGCTGACCGCCACAGGTGACATCGGCTGCTATACACTGGGCGCGCTGCCGCCGCATGCGGGCATTGATGCGTGCGTGTGCATGGGCGCCAGCATCGGTATGGCAATGGGCATGGAAAAAGCGCGCGGAAATGCGCATAAGCTTGTTGCGGTCATCGGCGATTCAACGTTCTTCCATTCAGGGCTGACCGGCCTTGCGGACATGGTTTACAACGGTTCAAAAGGCACGGTCATCATCGTCGATAATGCCACGACGGGCATGACTGGCCATCAGCATCATCCCGCAACAGGCCAAAACATAAAGGGCGATATCGCGTATGCTATTGACATTGCAGGTGTGGCAACTGCGCTGGGCGTTAAGCATGTGCGTGTGGTCGATCCGTTCGATATCAAAGCGCTCGAGAATACACTAAAAGAAGAAACAGCGCGCGAAGAGCTCAGCGTGGTAATCACTAAACGCCCGTGTGCGCTGCTCGACAAGAAATGCGTGATGCCGCCGCTGTCTATCAGCGATGCGTGCAGGCAATGCGGCGTGTGCCTAAAGCTTGGCTGTCCGGCCATCAGAAAAACGCAAGATGGCGTTGTGATCGACAGCACGATCTGTATCGGCTGCGGCCTTTGCCAGACGGTATGCGGATTCGGCGCGATTGAAAAGGCGGGGCAATAATATGAGTGATATTTTGATAGTGGGTGTCGGCGGACAAGGTACGCTGCTGGCCAGCCGAGTGCTGGGCAATGTGGCGCTTTCTTTGGGATATGATGTCAAGCTCTCTGAGGTGCACGGCATGGCACAGCGCGGCGGAAGCGTTGTGACGCATGTGCGTTTTGGGGAGAAGGTTTTTGCGCCTGTTGTTGATGAAGCGGGCGCGGATATGATACTGGCTTTTGAGGAGCTGGAAGCATTGAGGTGGTGCGGCCGTTTGAAAAAAAACGGCAGTATGTTTATCAGCACGCAGCAGATACTGCCGATGCCTGTGATCACGGGCGCTGCGCAGTATCCGGACGATATCAAGCAGCGCATTAAGGCCGTAGTGCCCGATGCGGTGTTTGTGGATGGGCTCAGTCTTGCCGAAAAAGCCGGCAGCAAAAAAGCACTCAATATTGTGCTGATCGGCGTGCTGGCGCGTCACATGGATATTGATAAACAAGCATTCCTCGATGCGATCAAAGCCACAGTGCCTGCCAAAACTCTGGACGTGAATTTGACCGCATTCGAGCTTGGTTACAACGCTTAAATTTGTTTCTGGAGGAATAATAGATGTATTGGAATAAAGAGCTGGAGTGCATGGACAGAGAACAGCTGCGTGCATTACAGGCCAAAAAGCTGATAGCGACAGCGAAAAAAGTATACGAGAATGTACCCTTTTACAAAAAAGCGTTCGATGATAAGGGTGTGCGTCCCGAGGATATCAAAAGCGTGGACGATGTGCGCCACCTGCCGTTTACTTTAAAGCAGGATATGCGCGACAATTACCCTTTCGGGCTTTTCGCCGTGCCGCGCAGCGAGATCTGCCGTGTACACGCGTCGTCCGGTACCACAGGCAAGCCCACGGTTGTCGGCTATACCGCGCGCGACATTCAAAACTGGGCACAGCTGATGGCGCGCACATTCACATATGCGGGCGGCTGCAAGGATTCGGTGATACAGGTGGCCTACGGCTACGGGCTGTTTACCGGCGGGCTGGGCGCGCATTACGGCGCGGAGGCATTGGGTGCGATGACTGTGCCCGTATCCGGCGGCAACACCAAGCGCCAAATCATGTTGATGCAGGATTTTGGCACAACGATACTGGCTTGCACACCCTCGTACGCGCTCAACATCGCTGAGGTGATGGATGAGATGGGCATTGATCCAAAGAGCCTGAATCTCAAAGCGGGCGTATTTGGCGCCGAGCCTTGGACAGAAGCCATGCGCAATGAAATCGAGCAGCGCCTGAATCTGCTTGCGATAGACATCTACGGCTTGTCCGAAATCATCGGGCCGGGTGTGGCTTCCGACTGTGAGCACAAAAAAGGGCTGCATATCGCAGAAGACTTTTTCTTAGCCGAGATCATCGATCCGGAGACTCTTGAGCCGCTGCCGTACGGTCAGAAGGGCGAGCTTGTCATCACAACGATCGATAAGGACGGCATACCGCTGATACGCTACCGCACGCGCGATATCACTGCGCTGCATCCGCAGACTTGCGGCTGCGGCCGCACACTGGTGCGCATGGAAAAAGTTTTGGGACGCAGTGACGATATGCTCATCATCCGTGGCGTCAACGTTTATCCTTCGCAGATAGAGGGCGTGCTGGTCGAGATGGCGGAGGTGCAGCCGCACTATCAGATCATCGTTGACCGCGTTGATAATTTTGACTGCCTTGAGGTGCAGGTGGAGGTTTCGGCTGAGATGTTCTCGGATGAAATCAGACATTTGGAAGCGTTAAGCAACAGAATCAAAGCAGAGATACAATCGGTTCTCGGCATTGGCGTGAAGGTCACGCTTGTCGAGCCTAAGACCATAGCGCGAAGCGAAGGCAAAGCCAAGCGCGTGATCGACAACCGAAAATTATAAGGAGGCGTCAGTATGATTAAGCAGATATCCGTATTTGTGGAGAACAAAAAAGGACGTTTGGCAAAGATCACCGATGTGCTTGGTCAGGGCGGTATTGATTTGATTGCGCTGTCCATCGCCGACACAACAAATTTCGGCATTATGCGCTGCATCGTCAGCGATCCGGACAAAGCCATCGCGTTGCTTAAAAACGGCGGATTTACAGCCAGCACCACTGATGTAATCGTCGCCGAGGTGACCGATAAGCCGGGCGGCTTGGCGCATGTGCTCTCGCTGCTCGATAAAGCGGACATCAGCGTCGAATACCTTTACTCCTTCGTGCGCACGCGCAGCGAAAACGCGCTGATACTCTTTCGCGTGGAAGACATCACCGCCGCAACGGATGCACTGCTAAAGGGCGGCGTCAAGCTGCTGAGCGAAGAGGATATTGTGCAAATATAAATAGATGCATGTGTATACAGCTCGTTTTATGACGGTTTCATTGGGCTGTCTGCGCATACAGAACAAAGAAGGGCTCTATGTTTATACGACCGACATATGCGAAAGTCAACTTGGGTGCAATCAGACGCAACGTGGCTGCTATTAAGGCTCATCTGCCACAAAAAACGAAGTTTTGTGCCGTGGTGAAGGCAGACGGCTATGGGCACGGCAGCGCGATGGTTTCCAAAGCGGCGATTGAAGCCGGTGCGGAATGGATTGGCGTGGCGATACCGGAAGAGGCGGCTGTGCTTCGGGGTGAGAATATAAAAGCGCCGATACTTGTGCTGGGGCCGGCCAATCTCGCGCAGTGGCGAAAAGCTGCGGACCTTGATGTATCGATGGTTGTGGCCTCGCAGGATTGCTTAAAGTACGCGTTGAGTGTTGTCAAGGAACGCGGTATCACGATGCGGCTGCACTTAAAGGTTGACACCGGCATGAATCGTGTGGGAATCAAAACTCTGGAAGAAACGGAACTGATTCTTGATGCCATTCAAAAAGACGATCGCCTTGTGCTTGAAGGCTTCATGACGCATTTTGCGGCATCGGATGAAGCCGACAAGAGCTATACGGTGATGCAAGACAAGCGCTTTGCAGAATTTATCGCTCTGGTGCGCGCACGCGGCTTATCGCCCATCATTCATGCGTCCAATAGCGGCGCGGTGCTCGACTGCCCCGAGCTTTCGTATGATATGGTGCGGGTGGGTCTTGCGATGTATGGCTGCTATACGTCCGAAACACTCACCCGGGATGTGGTGCTTGAGCCGGCCATGGCCCTTCATACGCAGATTTCGTTTATCAAGGATGTTGAAGCGGGTGAGAAGCTAAGCTACGGCTGTACCTTCACAGCACCCAGCAAAATGCGCATCGCCACGCTGCCCATCGGTTATGCGGACGGCTATTTCCGGATGCTTTCGAATAAGGGCGAGGTGCTCGTGTGCGGACAGCGCGCGCGTGTTGTCGGGCGCGTGTGTATGGATCAGATACTTGTGGATATCACCGATATCAAAGACGCGCAGCTGCACGATAATGTCGTCTGTTTTGGACGCCAAAACGGCACCGGCATACCTGTTGAAGAATATGCGGCGCATTGTGGTACAGTCAACTATGAGGTGCTGTGTGCCATATCGCCAAGGGTACCAAGGCTCTATTTTGAGGGATAGCAATGAAGCAGGATTTACGGCGCGAAATGCTCAAAAACAGGCTGCGGCTCGATTCGCGCGAGGTGCAGGTAAACAGCAGTCTGATTATTCAAAAGCTGCTTGAGCTTGAGAGTATCAAGCGGGCGGGCTGTGTGATGGCATACTCATCCTATCAGAACGAGCCCAATTTAATGGCGCTAAAGCACGCGCTGCTCGATATGGGCAAGCAGGTCGCGCTGCCGTATGTGGCCGAGAACGATAATTTGATCGCAGTCAATTATGATTGCGATTCAGTAATGAAAAGCAACGTATTTGGCATTGGCGAGCCGGTGATCAGCAGTGAAAGCGAGCTGGCCGAGCCGGATCTGGTGCTGGTGCCGGGTATCGCGTTTGATGAAGCGGGCAACCGTATCGGATACGGACTTGGCTATTTTGATCGTTTCTTGAAAGAATCTGACGCTTATAAGATCGGCATCTGCTTTGATATGCAGATTGTGCCGCATATTGACGCTAAACCGCACGATGTGCGTATGGATATGATCGTGACACAAAGCCGCGTGATCACATGCGGGTGATCGCAGGTAAGTACAAGGGCAGACAGCTTGTGTCTCCGGCAGGCAGCGTTGCAAGGCCGACGGCAGACAGAGTCAAAGAGGCACTGTTTGGTGCAATCCAGTTTCAAATCAAAGGCATGCGTGTGCTCGACGCGTTCGCCGGCAGCGGTGCGCTGGGCATTGAGGCGCTTTCACGTGGTGCGGCGCATGTGGATTTCGTCGAGAAAGACAAACGCTGCGTTGCCGTGCTACGCAAAAATATCGATACCATTGGTGCGAAAAATTGTGCCGTATACCATGGTGATATTCTTACGCTATTACCAAGGCTGAATACCTACGATTTGCTGCTTGCAGACCCGCCGTATGATTCAGAATTGTACGAGCCGCTGCTTGGTGCGGCACATACCCGTGCAAAACTCAATTCCGGTGCGATAATTGTGTTGGAAACACGCAAAAAGTTTGATTTTATGCCGCCGTTGGGGTATAATTTTACAAAACGCGCCGATTACGGCGATACATCGCTGTGGTTTTTGGCATACGGAGAAAAAACGTGAACAAATGCGTCTATCCCGGCAGCTTTGATCCCATTACCTGCGGGCATCTCGATGTCATTGCGCGCGCAGCCGCCATGTTCGACGATGTCACGGTGGCGGTGCTGATCAACAAGAGCAAGGAGCCCGCGTTCTCGGTTGAGCAACGCATGGCATTTATACAGCGCAGCACGGCGCATTTAAAGAGCGTCAAGGTGGACAGCTTTTCCGGCCTATTGGCAGACTACATGAAAAGCCGCAGTGCCAATATCGTAATCAGAGGCCTGCGCGCAATATCCGATTTTGAATACGAATTTCAGATGGCGGCGATGAACGCCAAGCTGGCAAAAAACATTGAAACAATATTTTTAATGACCGATACGGCCCATTCGTTTTTAAGCTCGAGCATGGTGAACGAGTTGGCCTCCTACGGCGGAGACATCCGCGGCCTTGTGCCGGATGAAATTGTAAAGGACGTGCTAAAAAAGTATGACAGGTGAGGATATCAAGCTTCTGGAACTGATCGATGAGCTGTCAGAAGAGATTGAAAGCAGCCCCAAAGGTGTGTTTACTGCCAAGCGTTCTGTAGACTTTGGCGTTGCGAGCGATATTTTAAATGATATCCGTGGCGCTGTGCCTCAGGAAATAAGCCTTGCCAATCAGATTGTCAAAGATAAAGAGCAGATACTCAGCGAGGCCAAGCAGCAGGCCGCTGAAGCTGTCGATTACGCAACCGAACAGGCGCGCATCACCAAGCAAGACTCGGAGAAACAAGCCGAAGCGCTGCTTAAGGATGCGCGGGAAAAAGCGTCCAATATCGTCAAAAATGCCGAAGATGATGCGCAAAACATCGTTAAAAGCGCGGATGACGAGCTGCAGATGCGTGTTTCGGATACCGTCATCGTCAAAGAGGCTGAAAAACGGGCCGCAGAAGTGATTGCGCAAGCGGAGAAAAAGGCAGAGGAGTTGCGCAAGCTGGCCGAGAACAATGCGCGCGAGATTGCGCTTGGTGCGAAAGAATATGCGGATGAAATACTCGCCGAATTGGAAAGCAGCGTTGCCGATTATTTAAAGCTGCTGCGTAAAAACCGTATGGAGCTCTCAGGCGGCCGCAAGGAATGACGCGCAAGCCGCCGCTGCCATAGCTTGATTATCAGCAGCAAGCCAAAAGCACAAGCTGCAAACAAGACGCCGCCATAAGCGGCTGTTTTTATTTGAGAAGCACCGAACGATGCGGTTTGCAGCGCTGGCGGAAACAGCGTCAGCAACAACGATGTCAGCCCACAGCCCAAAGCGGCCTGAATGCTTTTGGCCATCAAAAAGCGCTTGGGGACAAGACCGCATTGCGCCAACACCGCCCTCGTCTGCATGTGTATACACAGCCCGCCAAACGCGACAATTCCCGATACGAGCGTCAGCTTGATGTGCAGTGATGCGTCAAGAGCAGCCGCACGTGCGCAGCCGTTCGTCATCTCGATGCCACCCGCAATCAGCGCGCCCGATTCAGAAGCGTTTAGCCCTGCCAGCTGCGCCGCCGGTGTATACAGCCATGTGAGCGCGCCCATCACGCCTGTGATCTCAAGGATTTCGAGAACCACCGAGAATAGAATGATGAACCCACCGATTTGCAGCAGTGTGCGCAGCGATTTTTCCACGCCGGACGAGAGTATATGGCCCATCGGCGGGCAGTCATGGACGTCCTTTTTAAACTGAGCCGTCATATCACGCCATCGGGTATTGCGTGCTTTTTCAAAAGGCTGCCGCCTTCCCAATAAGCCGAATAGGATGCCAACCAGCAGCGCCGAAGCATAATGCGCTGTTAAAAGGTGCGCACCAGCCGAAGGCGCGAGCAGCATGCCTGTGCCCACTGCGCCTGTTAAAAACACAGGGCCTGAAACGCTGGTGAACAAAACGATGTGCTGTGCCTGTGCTTGATTAATCCGGCCCTTTTGATAAAGCTCGCCCGTCAGCCGCGCGCCAACAGGGTAGCCCGACATCGCCGATGCGATAAACACAAAAGCACTCTCGCCCGGTGCATGAAACAAAAAGCGTGTCAGCGGCATCAGCAGTGAAGACAAAAACCGCACCACCCCCGTTTCCATCAGCACAAATGACGCCGCCATAAACGGAAGCAGAGCAGGCAGCACGGTTAGCAGCCAAAGCATAAGCCCATCTCGTGCGCTTTCGATACAGTTTTGTGGGTACAGCAGCAGCATTACAGCCGCAACGGCCACAATGGGTATCAGCACCGCTTTTTTCATCATATCACACCTTTATTCATGATATGAGCGGCATGCAGCGGCTATGCGGCTGTTGCCTGATAAGTCACATATATATATACAATTAATATAATATACTAGAGACTATGAGAGAGGTTTGATTGATTATGCCTACAATATTGTTAACACCAATTGGTGATACCTATATATCAAGATTGTTTGGTGACACCAATTTTTCTGGCAGCAAGTACCTGGCAACAGGCTTTGAATGCCGGAAAAGAAATATATTTAAAAGCTTGATAAAATTCGATTTTCCACAGATACCTGCGGAAAGTGAATTTTTAAGCGCTTCGTTAAGGCTGTTTGTGAAAGATGTGTTCTGTGCAAGATGTGTGCCCGTGAGGGTGGACTACATCACATCGTTCTTTAATACAGAAACGGTGACGTGGAATACGGCACCGTGCACATCACCTTCAAAAAGCATGTTCAATGTTCTCAGCCAAAGCGCCGGCAGATTTGTCGAAGTCGATATCAGTGAATTGGTATACGGCTGGATAACCGGTCAAATACCGAACAACGGGCTTGCGCTTGTGGGGTCATGCGAAAGGGAGGGTGTTGTTGCATTCTCAAGCACAAATAGTTCATCACAGACAGCACTGCAGCTGTTGATAGAATACAGCAGTTCAGTTATCGGACCAACAGGGCCGACAGGGCCGACAGGGCCAACAGGGCCGACAGGGCCAACAGGACCAACAGGACCGACAGGGCCAACCGGAGCGACAGGAGCGACAGGGCCAACCGGAGCGACAGGAGCGACAGGGGCAACAGGGGCAACGGGAGCAACCGGACCGACCGGACCGACCGGGCCGACCGGCCCAACAGGTGACACGGGTCCCACAGGGCCGCAGGGTACACCGGGAGGTCCAACTGGGCCTACAGGCGATACAGGGCCTACGGGTGATACGGGCCCGACAGGCGATACAGGTGATACGGGCCCTACAGGCGATACAGGTGATATAGGTCCGGCGGGCGATACGGGCGACACCGGTCCGACTGGTGATACTGGTGATACGGGTCCGACAGGCGATACAGGTGACATCGGCCCGGCAGGCGATACGGGCGACACCGGTCCGACTGGTGATACGGGCGACACCGGCCCGACAGGCGACACGGGTGACACCGGCCCGACAGGCGACACGGGTGACACCGGCCCGACTGGTGATACGGGTGATACGGGTCCGACTGGTGATACAGGGCCAACAGGCGATACAGGGCCAACAGGCGATACAGGGCCAACAGGCGATACAGGCCCGACAGGCGATACAGGTGACACCGGCCCGACTGGTGATACAGGACCAACAGGTGATACGGGCGACACCGGCCCGACTGGTGATACAGGACCGGCAGGAGAAGCAGGTGCGGGAGCGATCATTCCCTTTGCATCCGGCACACCGATAGCCATGACAACAATAGCAGGCGGGTTGGTTGGCACGGTAGGTCTCTTGGGATTCGGCAGTTCTGCTGACGGTGTCAGCGTTTTAGGCGGAACAATAGATATTACGGGTACCGTTTTGGGACCGTTGATAAACTTTGCGTTTTCGGTGCCGCGTGACGGGACCATTACGTCGATAGCAGCCTACTTCAGCAACACATTGGCGTTGGCGCTTGTCGGATCAACGATTGAGATTACAGCACAATTATACAGCTCAGATACGCCCGACAATGTTTTTAGTCCCATACCGGGCGCACTGGTTACCTTGGCACCACCTTTAACAGGGTTGGTTTCCCTTGGGGATATCAGCAACGGCATCACAACCGGATTGGCTATACCGATAACGGAGGAGACCCGTTTGTTAATGGTGTTTTCTGCAGAAGCTGAAGGCTTAAGCCTGATAAACACTGTTGCTGGTTACGCCAGTGCCGGCGTTGCCATCACTTGATGTGAATACTGGAAAACGATGATTTTTTATAGCCTGGCAGCAATGCCGGGCTATGAATTTTTTTGAGAAAAAGTTTCATTTGCCGAATAAACATTGCACTGCAAAGTCACATATATATATTCACTTAATAATATATACTATAGTCTTATGAAAGGTTTGATTGATTATGTCTACAATATTGTTAACACCAATTGGTGACACTTATATATCAAAATGCTGTCCAGACACCAACTATTCAGGCAGCAAATACCTGGCAACTGGCTTGGAATGCTGGAGAAGGAACATTTTCAAAAGCTTGATAAAGTTCGATACTCCACAGATTCCTGCAGAATGCGAGTTTTTATGCGCTTCATTAAGGCTCTTTGTGAATGAAGTTTGCAATGCAAGATGTGTGCCTATAAGGGTTGACCAAATCACATCTTTCTTTAATACAGGAACAGTGACATGGAATACTGCACCATGCACAGTGCCTACGTCAAGTGTTTTTAATGTGCACTGCCAGAATGTCGGTGGATTTGTCGAAGTCGATATCAGCGAATTGGTATTCGGCTGGATAAGCGGACAAATACCCAATGATGGGCTTGCGCTTGTGGGCTCTTGTAACAGAGAGGGTGTTGTTGCGTTCGCAAGTTCAAATAGCAAGCCAGAAACAGTGCCTCAATTGATAATCGAGTTTAAATGCCCTATCGTCGGACCGACCGGACCGACTGGACCGACGGGACCAACCGGACCGACTGGACCAACCGGGCCGACCGGGCCAACAGGAGCAACGGGAGCAGCCGGGCCGACCGGGCCGACCGGGCCAACCGGACCAACAGGAGCAACGGGAGTAGCCGGGCCAACAGGGCCAACAGGCCCGACAGGCGACACAGGCCCGACAGGCGACACAGGCCCGACAGGCGACACAGGCCCGATAGGTGACACAGGCCCGACAGGTGACACAGGCCCGACAGGTGACACAGGCCCGACAGGTGACACAGGCCCAACAGGCGACACAGGCCCGACAGGACCAGCCGCACAATTGTTTGGCATTCAAGTGCAGTTGCAAGATAGCGACGGCGGCATCATTGGCGACGGAGATAATGTGATCTTTGACACGATCATCAACGATCAAAGCGCCAATATCAGCTACGATGCCACAAGCGGGGAGTTCACCATCACTGAAATTGGTAACTATTATGTGACGTGGTGGGTTGCGACAGACGGTGCGGAGGCCGCAATACAAGTGACTTTCGGGATCGTCTTGGATGCAGATCCGCCTGTGCTGGCATCGTCACCCACAGTGACAGGACAGATTAACGGCAGTGCTTTAATCACAGTTGGCGCGGTGCCGGCAACATTGGTACTTGTCAACTTGACCGGCGATGGTGTATTTTTGCCGACAACGCCGGTTCAGGCGAATATTGTGATTATTGAGGTTGAATAAGGAAGGCTTTAGTCTATTACAACACAATGGAGGCGTTTAATGAGTAATATTGCATTACAAGTAGAGCGACTAGACGGCGGATCGGTTGCGGTGGCCAGCAATGTAATATTTGATGCGGTTGTCTATACTGATGGAAATATCAGCTATGACAATGTGACAGGTGAGATAACCTTCAATGAGGCCGGACGGTATGTGCTTAACTGGTGGGTAGCCACACAATCCTCGCAATCTGTTAATGGAGCGGTTTTTGCATTTTCAACGTCGCAGGGCGATTTTTTAGAAGGTAATTCACCTCTAAAGACCGGCGAGGTGGTTGGTACAGGCATTATTGAGGTTGCTGCTACTCCGGTGACAGCCTCGCTTGTCAATGCAAGCACAGCCACCTACTTTTACTCGACAATCGTACCCGTCAAGGCCACGCTGGTCATTATTCAGGACGATTTTGGCGATGGCGGACCGACGGGACCGACAGGCCCGACAGGCCCGACAGGTGACACGGGCGACACAGGCCCGACAGGTGACACGGGCGACACAGGCGACACAGGCCCGACAGGTGACACGGGTGACACAGGCCCGACAGGCGACACAGGCGACACGGGCCCCACGGGCGACACTGGCGACACCGGACCGACTGGTGACACCGGCGACACGGGATCCACGGGCGACACGGGATCCACGGGCGACACGGGCGATACAGGCCCGACGGGTGACACGGGTGACACGGGTGACACCGGCCCGACAGGCGACACGGGTGACACAGGCCCGACGGGTGACACGGGCGACACCGGCGACACGGGCCCAACAGGTGATACCGGTGATACGGGCCCGACAGGTGATACCGGTGACACAGGCCCGACAGGTGATACGGGCGACACGGGCCCCACGGGCGACACTGGTGATACAGGCCCGACT
>OBJA01000736.1_pt1 | contig 26787 bp, 25 predicted proteins | sample 1519751 | NCBI WGS metagenome assembly OBJA01 (sample SAMEA3881238, study PRJEB22517) | soil metagenome | biome: lake sediment; feature: soda lake sediment; material: sediment, water from around vicinity | place: India | collected 2013-12-23 | depth 3 m
GACTGGTTGGGCTTGGCGCCATGGGTCAGGTGGCCGCCCGCGGCGAGGCTCATGCCGAGGATGGTGTCGCCGGGTTTCAGCACCGCCTGGAAGACGCCCTGATTGGCCTGGCTGCCGGAATTGGGCTGGACGTTGGCAAAGCCGCAATTGAACAGCTTCTTGGCGCGCTCGATTGCCAATTCCTCGGCAATGTCCACGAATTCACAGCCGCCATAGTAGCGCTTGCCGGGATAGCCTTCGGCATACTTGTTGGTGAGGATCGAGCCCTGCGCCTCAAGGACGGCGCGGGAGACGATGTTCTCCGAAGCGATCAGCTCGATCTGATGCTGCTGGCGGGTGGCTTCCTTCGCCATGGCCGCTGCCAGCTCGGGATCGCGCTCAGCCAGACCGGCCGAGAAGAATCCGCCAGCCAGCGTTTCAGGAACATGCGCCGAATCTGCCATGGGGAGCCTCCTATATGACGGTCTGGGCGCTGTTTACGCCGTGCAGCCGACCGGGGCAACTGCGACTCGAAGTTCTGCAGAGTTTCAACTAGAATAGAAGAAACCTCGCCGCTGCGATGAAAAATTTAGCTCGATACTTTACGGACTATCGCGATTATACTTAGACAAGCTAAGAATTGCGAGAATCGCAGCAACGATTACAGGATGGATGGGGTGGGCGAATGACTGATCCGGAAGATATCGACGCTTTGGAAATGACGGTTGAGATTGTCTCATCGTATGTGGCGAATAATTCCCTTCAGTCGGCACAACTTCCAGAGCTGATCAGAAGTATTCACGCGACGATTACCAGTCTTTCATCTGCAGCCCCTGCCCCGGTCGTGCAGCTGGAGCCGGCGGTTCCGGTCAACAAGTCGGTGACGGCAGAATATCTGGTCTGCCTGGAAGACGGCGCGAAGCTGAAGATGCTGAAGCGCTACCTGCGCACGCGCTATGACATGACCCCGGAAGAATACCGCGCCAAATGGGGCCTGCCGGTCGATTACCCGATGGTGGCGCCGAATTATGCCAAACTTCGTTCCAAACATGCCAAGCAAATTGGGTTGGGCAAAAAACGCTGACTTTACAAGCAAATGGCCCGGCAAAACCGGGCCATCTTGACGCGTTTTCCGGTCATCGCGCGGAGAAAACCGGACAATTTCGGACAGGCTGCGCCCTCAGGCCGCCTTATCGAGCCCCAGCTGTTTCCAGACCGCGAGGATGGCGGCGACCAGCTCATCCATCATCACTTCATCATGCACCGGGCTGGGCGTGAAGCGCAGACGCTCCGTGCCCCGCGGGACGGTGGGATAGTTGATCGGCTGGACGTAGATGCCGAAGTCGAAGAGCAGCGTGTCGGACAGGGCCTTGCAGCGCTCCGGATCCCCCACCAGCAGCGGGACGATGTGGGAGGGCGAATCCATGACCGGCAGGCCGGCATCGCGGAACTTCTGCTTCAACTCGAGCGCCTTGGCCTGGTGGACAGCGCGCAGACGGCGGCCTTCATCGGTGCGCAGCTTGCGGATGCTGGCGAGAGCGCCGGCCGCCATGACCGGACAGGTAGAGGTGCTGAAAATGAAGCCGGACGCCATGGAGCGAATGGCATCGATCACGGTGGCGTGGCTGGCGATATAGCCGCCCATCACGCCATACCCCTTGGCCAGCGTGCCTTCGATGATGTCGATCCGGTCGCCCAGGCCAAGCATTTCGGCAACACCGGCGCCCTGCTGGCCGTAAAGGCCAACGGCATGGACTTCGTCGAGATAGGTCAGCGCGTTGAATTCCTCGGCGAGGTCGCAGATTTCCTGCATCCGGCCGAAATCCCCATCCATCGAATACACGCTTTCGAAGGCGATCAGCTTGGGACGGTCTGCATCGTCATTCTCGATCAGAGCGCGCAGATGGTCGACATCATTGTGCCGGAAGACGCGGTATTCGGCGCCCGAGCGGCGGATGCCCTCGATCATCGAGGCGTGGTTCAGCTGATCGGAATAGATGATCAGGTTGGGCAGGATCTTGCCGAGCGTCGACAGGGTCGCGTCGTTCGAAACATAGCCGGAGGTGAACAGCAGCGCCGATTCCTTGCCGTGCAGATCTGCCAGTTCGCGCTCCAGATCGACGTGGAAGCGGGTGGTGCCGGAGATGTTGCGCGTGCCGCCCGAGCCAGCGCCGAAGCTGTCGATGGCTTCGTGCATGGAATTGATGACATCATCATCCTGACCCATGCCGAGATAGTCGTTCGAGCACCAGATGGTGACTTCCCGCTCGCCATCCTCAAACCGGGCGGTGGCTTTCGGAAAACGGCCCTTGTGACGGTGCAGGTCGATGAAAACCCGGTAGCGTCCTTCACTGTGGATGGCGCCAAGGGCGTCTTCGAAGGCTTTGAGATGCTTCATGGCGCTCTGAACTCTCTGCGACTGACCATGCGTAATTGGGTACCGGAGGCTTAGTCCGGCGACCTATTTAGGCGAACCCGTAAAAATACCTATGCGGCATAACCGGGCAGATCCCGGTCCAGCTTGCGCAGCAGCGCGGGCCAGACGAGCTTTTCGGTCAGGGTGGACATTCCGTTGCTGTGTTCGGTCATGCCGCCCTGCCCGGCCACCTTCTGCTGGAGGCCGCCATCGCACTCCAGCACGCCGTCGCGTCCAGCCGAAAGCGCCATGATCTGCATGTTACAGGCGCGCTCCAGGAAGAACATGCGGGTGAAGGTGATGGCAGCTGTGGCGCCGCAGGTCAGCGTGCCGTGGTTGCGCAGGATCATCGAATGCTTCTTGGGACCGAGGTCGCGCACCAGGCGCTCACGCTCGTCCAGATCAAGGGCGATGCCCTCATAATCATGATAAGCGACATCTTCACGCACGACCATGGCCGTCTGGCTGAGCGGGAGGAGGCCTTCCTTCTGCGCCGAGACAGCAACGCCCTGATCTGTATGGACGTGCATCACGACATGCGCATCTTCGCGGGCCGCATGGATGGCCGAATGGATGGTGAAGCCAGCCGGATTGATCATCGCATCGGTTTCCTGAACGATGTTGCCGTCCAGATCGACCTTCACCAGCGAGGAAGCGGTGATTTCCTCGAAGAAATAGCCATAGGGATTGATCAGGAAGTGATGCTCCGGGCCAGGAACGCGGTGGGAAATGTGGGTGAAGATCATGTCATCCCAGCCGTAAAGCGCGGTGAGACGGTAGAGCGCAGCGAGATCGACGCGCGCCTTCCATTCGGCTTCACTGACGGAATTGCGGATATCAATCTTGCCTGCGCCATCGGCCATGGTGGTCTTCTCCCTGGATGCGTGTCTTTGCGTTCTTATAGGCGGTTTTGTGCGTTTCCAGAGCCGAAAGTAAACGAGTTTGGGCCTGAGCGCCAGATTCAGATGACGCTGGCGTCACGTTTTGCCGCAAGGGAAGCTCTGCGCGGACATATCCGGCCTGCCTTGACGGGTGGGGCAAAACATTCCCACATGCCGCCGCATGACATCGCTGCGTATCGCTTTTTATGCTTCAAAACGGCCAGAGGCGCAGCAGGTGCTGCCGCTTCTGCGCGACAAATACGGCCATTATTCCGAGGAAGAGGCTGAGGTCATCGTCGCCCTCGGCGGGGATGGCGCGATGCTGGATACGCTGCGCCGGCGCTTTGATGACGGCAAGGCTGTCTACGGGATGCATCTGGGCACAGTGGGCTTCCTGATGAACGACTACCGCGCGGACGGCCTGATCGAGCGGATCGAGGCGGCCGAGCGGGCGACGCTCTCGCCGCTGCGGATGGCGGCGACCGATCTGGACGGCAGGGTTCACCGGGCCATGGCGATCAATGAAGTGTCTCTGCTGCGCCAGACGGCGCAGTCGGCGCGCCTCAAGATCGTGGTCGACGGCCGGGTGCGGATGGAAGAACTCGTCTGTGACGGCCTGATGGTGGCGACGCCTGCCGGATCAACCGCCTATAACCTTTCGGCCCACGGCCCCATCCTGCCGATCGGCGCGAAGCTGCTGGCGCTGACGCCGGTGAGCGCGTTCCGCCCCCGGCGCTGGCGCGGGGCGCTGCTCAAAGCCGAGGCCAAGGTGGACATTGAAGTGATCCATCCCGACCGCCGCCCGGTCTCTGCCTCGGCCGACAATGAGGAAGTGCGCAATATTGCCAAGGTGACAGTGGAAACCGATCCGGCCAGGACGCTGAAGGTGCTGTTTGACCCCGGCCATGCGCTCGACGAGCGCATTTTGCGCGAACAGTTTGCTTTCTGAGGTAATTTCAACGCCTTGCGTCAGGCGAATGTTAAATTTTGTTGGTTAATCACGATCCTTCAGAAACGAGGGGTGGAGTGATGCTGGGCAAGTTCCTCAAGAAACTGGATACCGCCAAGTTTAACCGCAAACCGGCGCAGACCGTTGTCGCGCCCGACATTTCCCGTGTGATCCGGCCCGCCTCTGCCACAACGCCGGCGCACGAAGAGATGGCCCCTGCAGCCATCACCCCGCCGGAACCGGTATTTGTGGCCGACCCACAGGAGATGGTGACCCAGGCCGAAGAAGCCCTGGACGCCCTGACCGAAGAATTTGAGGGCTGGATGCGCAATGATCTGGAAAAGATGCGCGACGCCTGGCGCATTGCCCAGAAGCCGCATGCCACCGCCGACGACTACCGCACGCTCTATACCTGCGCCCACAATATCCGCGGGGCGGCAACCTCCTATGGCTACCCGGCCGTCTCACGCCTTTGCGGATCGCTGTGCGATCTGCTGAGCGGCACGCGGGCTGGCGAGAACACTGCGCTGATCAATCTGCACATCGAAGCCTGCCGCGCCGCCGTGGCGGCCGGCCCGCAGGGCGAGGGGTCAGAATCGGTTGCCGATGCCGTGTGCGAAGCCCTTGAGCGCCGCGTTGCCCTCAAGGTTGGAAACGCAGGCTAGACTTTCACTTTCGAGAGCAGCTCGACCGTCTGACCGTAGCCGGCTTCTTCCGGAATGAAGAGGCAGGGATCACCCGTCTCCGTCTTGCCGGGGCGCGGCAATACCGTGATCACGGGCTCAGCTGCAAACCGCTGACGGGCATCTTCCAGCGAGGCAGCACGGGAAAGCTTCACCAGGTTCATCCGTGTCGGGAAGATGATGGTGGCCTGCCCGGCCATTTCTTGCGCCAGGGCATCTGAGGCCGACAGCCAGACGGCATCGGTGGTTTCACGGCCATCATGGGCGGCGACCTGGCCGCTGGGCGCCGGCGCAACATAGAAATGCGTGTCGAAGCGTTTGGGCATCATCACCGGCGTGATCCAGTGGCCGAAATGGATGAGCCGGTCGAGCGCCAGGGTAAGATCGTGTTCGCGCACCAGATCAAGGAACGGGATTTCACCCCGGTCCACCCCAGCCCGGTAAGGCGCCAGCTTGTCGGCAATGTCTGCCCCCACCAGCGGCGCCCCTTCCCCACGCGCCTTGCGATGGCGCGCCAGAAGGATGCCGGATTCCTCATACGCCTCACGGATGGCGGCGATGCGGGCGTCCTGCTGGATGGGGCCGTAATCGCCGTCTGTATACGCGTCCCAGCCCGGATCGGTATCGCTGGAAGCGGCTTTTCCGCCCGGAAACACCAATGCGCCGGCGGCAAAGTCGATCTCGTAATGGCGCTTCACCATCAGCACTTCCGGCGCGCTAATACCTTCTCGCAAAAGAAGAATTGTCGCTGACAGGCGGGCGTCCGGCGGGGTTTGGGCGGTCATTTGATGCCTCTTTATATGCAATTTCCGGCAAATTCGCCGGGTCTCCTCCGCGTGATGTTCAGCTTGCTCCGTTAGGGAAGGCAATAGCCAAGAAACTGTTTCGGAGACGCCCGCATGACTTCCCTCAATATCCATGCCGCCTCACCCCGCCTTGAGCAGAGCCGTGTCCGCTTTCTGCCGGTCGTGCATCTGCTGGCCGGTGACAGCCTGGGGATGGCGGCGGAAGAAGCGGTGGAGTTCGAGGAGCGCGTCAGCTTTGGCCCGGCCACCGTGGCTGCCGAGACCGACCCGGCCAAATGGCTGGCCGACCGGCTGGTGCGTGTGGCGTCTGCCGCCTGCGCCGATGGCGCGATGGCGCGGCCGATCCTGGTGCCCGCCCCGATGGCGGCGCTGGCAAATGTGAATACCGCCGTCGCCTGCGACGCCGCCGTGCGCCGCACGACGATGTGTCAGCAGGAATTCTGCCTGATGTTTTCCGATGCGGCCTTTGCCGCCGATGCCGCCGACAGCACGAGCCGCGTGGCGCGCCTGCGCAAGGCCGGCTTCCGCGTTGGCATTGATATGCGCCGCTCCTGGCATTGCGGGCTCAGCGAGGGGCTGCGCCTTCTGATCGACACCATCCGTGTAGACGCAGATGCGCTGGAAACGTCTGCCGATCTTCAGGAAGTTGTGCTGATTGCCAAGGAGAGCGGCATCCTGGTCGTTGCCGACAATGCCAGCTGGCGGGATGGTGATTTCCTGGAAGACACCGGTGTTGCCGGGGCCATTGCTCCGAGGGCGGACGCTTAAGCGCCGTCCGTTCCCGTGACGCCGATCTCCTCGCGCGCGGCCATTTCCGAATAGAAGTCGAGCTTGTCCAGCAGATAGTCGAGGTCATCCTTGGGGATGGCCTGGAACTGGGTGAGCACGCGTTCATTTCCTCGCGCGCAGCCATTTCGGAATAGAAATCCAGCTTGTCGAGCAGGTAATCAAGATCATCCTTAGGTATGGCCTGGAACTGGGTGAGCACGCGCTCGATCATCCGGGCACGGAATCTGGCGCGGTCGTTTGGCCCGCCATCGTGTTCGGTTTCGTGATAGACGTTGACCGCCGCCTTGAAGGCCGCGAGCATCTTGCGCGGCAGGCCAGCATGATCGAACACGGCCTGTAGCCCCAGCGGGCCGGCATCATGGATCATCAGCCAGACGCGCTGGTGCGCCACGCCGGACAGCTCAGACAGGGCATGTTCCACGAACGGCATCTGACCGCAGCAAAGCGCACGCATGATCAGTGAATGGGTGAGCCGGCCGTTGAGGTTCAGCTGAGAGACGAAGCGCGGCAGATCATGCGAACGCCCCGCCTGCTCAACCAGATCGATCGTCGCACGCTCGCGGGCACTGGCGGCCAGGTCGATGGCCAGCTGGGCAGGCAGTTCGTGCCGGTTGACCAGCATGTCGAACAGGTTTCCGGAGACCAGGGAGACCATCTTCTCGGCGATGTGAACGGGGATGAAGTCGCGGCGGATGAGGCCGGCCTGAACGGTCTCGTCGGAGCCAAAGCGGGAAAGCGCGTCGGTATAGGCCTTGTCGCTCCACTCGGCGGTCGAATTTTCGGCAAGGGCGCGGACCGCCTCGACGGCGCCGTGTTCGGAGATGACTTCGGACACGGTGATCGAAAGCCCCTCGCGACCGGCAATGGCGGCCTGCTTGGCGGCGGTGACCGACAGGACGAGCTCCACAAGGTCTTCCTCGGTGAAGACCGGGGACTCTTCGAGGATCGGGATGGCGACGGCTTCAATGTCGCGAGCGAGCTTCAGGGCGATCTCGCGCGGCAGGATAGGCGAGGAGCGCAGCGTGACCGCTAGAGTACGGCGGACAAGATCTGCGGCATCGGCAGCGAGGATCTTTATGATTTCCTGAGCGTACTGCTTCTCGGCATCGCTGAGCACATCCAGACCAATGCGGCGGCACAGCCGGTGGGCGACCGAGGCACGTTGCTCGGGCGACTCGCCTTTCATCAGCCGGTGAATGTCCTGCTGGGTGAGTTGAGGGCGGAGGCTCTGGACGCTCATAGGTTAATGGAATCCCGGTCAAAATATACCGGCAACCTCTCCGAAGCCGGTTAACAGCCGTTTACCAAAATGACCGAACGGAAAGAACCCCGCGCAAAACAAAACCGGCCGATCTTTCGACCGGCCGGCTTGAAGTACCTTGTAAGGAAAGAACTTACTCTTCGTCTTCCTTGAACAGTTCCTCGCGGGTAACTGTCTTATCCTCAACTTTTGCAGTCTCGAGGATGTGGTCGACGACCTTGTCCTCATAGATCGGGGCGCGCAGCTGGGCCATGGCGCCGGGATTCTTCTGGAAGAACTGGACCACTTCCCGCTCCTGGCCCGGATACTGGCGGGCTTCGCGGATGAGGGCCTGGTTCACTTCCGCCTCGGAAATCCGCACGTCTGCCAGACGGCCGACCTCCGCGAGCACGAGGCCCAGGCGCACGCGGCGCTCGGCGATCTTGCGGTATTCGGCCTTCAGCTCGTCTTCCGGCTTCGCCTTCTCCTCATCGGAAACGCGGCCAGCGTCCATTTCACGCTGAAGCTGTTGCCAGATCTGCTCGAACTCCATGTTGACCATGCCGGGCGGCAGGTCGAAGTCGTGGGCCGCGTCGAGCTTGTCGAGCAGGTCGCGCTTGGCCTTGGAGCGCGAAGCGACATTGTGCTCGTTCTGCAGCTGGTCTTTCACGAGGCCGCGCAGCTGCTCCAGGCTTTCAAGGCCGAGGCCGGTGGCGAACTCGTCGTTGATTTCCGGGGTCTGCGGGGCGCGGACTTCGTGAACCTTGGTTTCGAAGATGGCCGCTTTGCCGGCAAGTTCTGCCGCCGGATAGTCTTCCGGGAAGGAAACGTTCAGCTCTTTCTCGTCGCCAGCCTTGACGCCGAAGAGTTGCTCTTCGAAGCCGGGGATGAAGCGGTTGGAGCCGAGCACGACGGCCTGCTGCTCAGCCGTGCCGCCCTCGAAGGCTTCGCCGTCGATCTTGCCGACGAAATCCACGATCACGGCGTCTCCGTCCTGGGAGACTTCGCCTTCCGGGCGGGCTTCGAACTTGGTGTTCTGCTCGGCGATGCGCTTGAGGGCTTCCTCGATCTGCTCGTCGGCGATCTCGGCAACCGGGCGCTCGATGGTGAGTGTGGACACATCCACCGGGGTGAATTCCGGCATCACGTCAACGTGCATGTGGTAGGACAGGTCGGCCTGGCCGCTGACGACTTTCTCGATGTCAGCTTCCATATGGACGTTGGGCTGGCCAGCGGGGCGCAGCGAATTTTCCTCAAGAGCCTTCTGGTTGGTCTCGTTGACCAGCTTGTCGATCACTTCGCCCATAAGGTCGCGGCCATACATCTTGCGCACATGTGCTGCCGGCACCTTGCCAGGGCGGAAGCCCTTGAGGCGCATTTGCGGGCGCACTTCCTCGATGCGGGCATCGAGTTTCGCCTGCAGCTCGCTGACCGGCACCTTGACCGCAAAGGTGCGGCTAAGACCTTCTGCCTTGGTCTGTGTCACTTCCATGGGACATTCTTCCGTCTATTGGGCGGCGCGGCGCACGCCAGAATGCGCGCCCGGAGCCTGCTGATCCTGCCTGAAGCGGCGGCTTATGTCACAGGCACAAGGCCCTGTCCACGCCAGCTTCACGGGATATGCAGTGCCTGATTATGACGCCGCGGAAAGGCCCCCGAAGGGTCACGAAGAGGCGTCTGGAGGAAGGGGGAAGCGGATTTCTGCGGTGAATGCTTAATCCCCTCCCCCGGATGGCACATTAATTGCTGTAACAGTCGCGGATTATCGTTGCCTGCGGGGACCGATGGCGGCAGGCGCGTACCAAGAGGGTGGACGATGCATTCAGATGGGCCATTCAGCCTTGCGCGCCCTGACGCGGGACTGGCCGAGAGGCTGGCAGCCTTCACCTTGTTTTATGCGTTTCATGCAACCTTAGAGGCCAGCCGTCCGGCACTGGCACACTCCGTTGCAGCGCCAGCACATACACGCTCAGGAAGATGACAGAGCCATGATCGATAACGGCACCCCCGTAACAATCGCCACCCCCGGTGGGGCAGATCCCGTTCCGCTGGTTCTGGACCTGGATGAGACGCTGATCCGCACCGATTCCCTGATCGAGCAGATGCTGGCCTTCGTGCGCCGCAATCCCTTCTCGATCTTCCAGCTGATTGGCTGGGTGATGGCCGGCCGCGTGACGCTGAAGGAGCGCCTTGCCGCCGCTGTGCCGGTGAACCCGGAACTCCTGCCCGTCAATGAAGAGGTTGTCGCGCTGGCGCAGCAGGAGGCGGACAAGGGCCGGAAGGTTGTTCTGGCAACCGCCGCCCATGCCGAGACGGCAAAGCTGTTCCTGGAAAAGTTTCCATTCATCTCCGAAGTTCTGGCGACCGAAGCCGGTGTGAACCTCAAGGGCAAGACAAAAGCCGAAGCGTTGATGAAGCGGTTTCCCGAAGGCTTTGATTATGCGGGCGACAGCCGGGCGGATCTCGAAGTCTGGAAGCGTGCCCGCAACGCCATTGTGGTGGGCGCCTCGCGCGGCACCGTCAGCAAGGCGCGCAAGAGCGCGAATGTTGTTCAGGTCATTCCGCGCCCCACCGTGCTGAAAGCTTTCATCAAATGCCTGCGCCCGCACCAGTGGGCAAAGAACGTTCTGGTGGTCGTGCCGGCAGTGCTTTCGGGCAAGATCATCGAGCCTTCCTCCATCCTTCCTCTGATCCTGGCCTTCTTTGCGCTCTCGCTCACCGCGTCTGCGACCTATGTGTTCAACGATATCTGGGATCTGCAGGACGACCGGCAGCACTGGTCCAAACGGCGGCGGCCCTTTGCCAGCGGCACGCTGTCGCTGCCGGCCGGTATCTTCGGCGCGCTGATCTGCTTTGTGGCCGGATTGGCGCTGGCGCTCATGGCCGGGCTGGCGGTGCTGCAATGGGTGCTGATCTACGTTGTCGTTACCCTCACCTATTCCCTCTGGCTGAAACGCAAGGTGATCCATGATGCCTTCACCCTCGCCAGCCTTTTCACGCTGCGGCTGGTCGTGGGCATGGTGGCGGTGGCCGCAGAGCCCTCGCCCTGGCTGTTTGTCTTCGCGATGTTCTTCTTCACCTCGCTGGCCTTTGCCAAACGCCACACCGAGATTGCCCGCGTTATCGAAAAGGGCGGTAACTGGGTGAGCGGGCGGGGCTATCGCGCGTCCGACCTGCCGCTGGTACTGGCGGCCGGCATCGCAAGCTCGATTGCTGCCGTGGTCATCATGGTTCTCTACATCATCGAGGACGCGCACCAGCAGAGCTTCATCAAGGTGGGCGACTGGTTGTGGGCCTTGCCGCCGCTGATCTTCCTGATCTCCAGCCGCATCTGGGTGGTGTGCCAGCGCGGCGACTTGGATGACGATCCGGTGGTGTTCGTGGTCAAGGACCGGGTGTGCCTTGCCTATGCGGCGCTGGCGGCCGTCTGTTTCTTCCTGGCCTGGTTCGGAGTGCCGCTTTGATCATGTTGTTGCGGGACGAGCGGGTCCGGTTTCTGCTGGCGGGCGGCTCAGCCGCCCTGCTGAACTGGATCGTCAGGTTTCCTCTGTCTATGTTCATGACCTATGCGGCCGCCGTGACGGCAGCGACGGCGATTGGCATGGTGGCAGGCTTTATTCTGTATCGCAGCCTGGTGTTTCAGGGATCGACCCGACCGCTGTGGCTGCAGATCCGTGATTTTATCGGGGTCAACATCGTTGCCGGCGTGGTGACCGTACTGGCCGCGCTTGTGCTGAGCAGCGGGCCGTGGTGGCCGGAGGCCTACCGGCATTATGCGCCTGGCGCGTCGCACATGGCAGGCATCGGCATCGGCGCGGTGGTTAACTTCTTCGGGCACAAGCTGTTCACGTTCCGCTGAGGCGGATTTGGGCAGCAGTTGCCGTAGCGGCGGGAGAGGCTGGAATATGATTGTCAGTACCCCGCTTTTGCGGCACTGGACTTGCAAGGGACCTTGGGGGGCGTCTCACCGGCGCCGCCTATGTAATATTGTAGAATAGGGGTGGGGCGCTGTGGCGTTCATTTCGACGCAGTTTGTGATTTTCCTGGCGGTGGTGACGGTTGTTCACTTCCTGCTGCCGGTACGCGCGCGATGGATCTGGCTGCTGGCGGCCAGCCTGTTCTTCTACGGCCTCGCTGAACCCATTTTCCTGGTGCAAATTCTGGCGGCCACCGGCCTCTCTTTCTGGCTGGGCCAAAGGATTGAGGCGGCGCCGGACAAGAAAGCCAAGCAGAAGATCATGGCGCTGGGCGTCGTGCTGCTGACGGCGAACCTGGTCGTTTTCAAATACACGCCCTTCCTGAACGAGACGCTGCGCTCGATCCTCGGCATGGCGCATGTTGAGTATCCCGTTCCCGAATTGCAGTGGCTGCTTCCGATCGGTATCTCTTTCTACACCTTCCAGCTGATTTCCTATCTGGTCGACATCTTCCGCGGCCAGCAGAAGGCAGAGCGGGAATTTGGCGCCTTTGCGCTGTATGTGACCTTCTTCCCCAAGCTGGTGGCCGGCCCGATTGAGCGGGCGAAAAACCTGCTACCGCAGATCCACGCCCATCCCGCATTTGACCGGACGCAGGCCATGCTGGGCCTGCAGCTGATCCTTTGGGGCGTGTTCAAGAAAGTGTTCGTGGCCGACCGGATCGCGCCTTTCGTCAACGCCATCTATGACAATCCCGACGCGGCCAATGGCGTGCAGATCGCCTTTGCCACCTGGCTTTATGCCTTCCAGCTTTACTGCGACTTCTCAGGCTATACCGATATTGCGCTCGGCATAGGCCTGATCTTTGGCTACCGGCTGACGCAGAACTTCAACCGGCCCTACTTCGCCACCTCTATCCAGGATTTCTGGAAGCGCTGGCACATCTCGCTGACCTCCTGGCTGACCGATTACATCTTCACGCCGATTACCCGGCAGAAGACGTTCAAGATCAAGCTGTTCAACCTGATGCTCTACGCCATGTTCATCACCTTCGTGGTGAGCGGCCTGTGGCATGGCGCTGCATGGACCTATGTGGTCTGGGGCGCGCTGCATGGCGGGTATATCGTGGTGTCCCTGCTGCTTCAGAAGCGCTGGAACAATTTCGCCCGCACAGTGAAGCTGGTTGACCGGCCCAACCTTTACCGGGCGCTGAAGATTACCGTGACCTTCTCGCTGGTCTGTTTTGCCTACATCTTCTTCCGCGCACCAACGATGGAGGACGCCCTGCACATGGTAGGCAGCCTTGGCACCGGCTGGGGCGACTTCAAGGCCAATCTGCTGTCAGTGGTTGGCGCGAACCGGAACGAGTTCTTCCTGGCGCTGATCGGCATTGCCGTGGTGATGGGCGCCGAAGTGCTGCAGGGGCGGATCAACATGCGCGAAGCCATCAATAGCCGCCCGGTCTGGATGCGCTGGAGTCTTTATTATGTCGGCACGCTGGCAGTGGTTCTGCTGGGCGCCTTCTACGGGTCTCAAATTGCCTTCATCTACTTCAGGTTCTGATATGGACACCGCCCCTCCCTCCCCCGAGCAGACGGAAGCTGGCAAGGCGAAGCCCAGCCGCTTCGCCGTGATCGGATTTTTCCTGCCGGCCGCTCTCCTGGTCGCCGCAGCCTTTGCAACGACCGTGGCAATTGCGGTTCTCGTACCCGATGATGGCGACTATGCGCAGGCGTCCAATCTGAAGCACGACCTGCTGGAGATGGATGTTCCCAAAAAGATCGTTCTCGTGGGCGGCTCCAATGTTTCCTACGGCACCGACAGCACGGTGATAGAAGCGGCCACCCATTGCCCGGTCGTCAATATGGGCATGAACGGCTATTTTGGCGTCCGCTTCATGCTGGAAGAAGTGAAACCCTATCTCAAGCCGGGCGATCTCGTCGTCATCGCCTGGGAGTATGACAGCTACTACAAGTCTGTGAACGGAACGAATACCGACTTACTGACGGTTTCCAAGGCCAATCCGCGCGTATTCAAATTCCTGACGCCCTATCAGAAGCTCTCCGCGATGAGCCGGTTTCCCTTCATTGCCCAGCAGAAGGTGCTGCGCATAATGGGCGAGACCTATGACAACTTCACCTATATGCTGGGCGCCGAACCAGATGCGCCGTGGACTGAGGTTGATATTCTCGACATCGAGAGCGCACGCAACTTCACCCGCAATGGCGACCTGGTCGGACATGTAGGCGTTAACTGGCCGCATGAACCAATCGATGCGATGGACATTTCCAGCATCCCGATGGATCAGGAAATCATTCCAATGATGCGGCAGTTCGTTCGCGACATGGACGCACGCGGCGTGCGCGTGATGATTTCCTGGACGCCCCTGCTGGACGATTTCTATGATCGCCACAGCAAGGAGATCGACCGGCTGAATGCCGAGATGGCCACCGTGCCGGAGTTTCTGATCCCCCGCCAGGCCAGCGGTTTCCGGTTCGACAAAAAGCTGCACTTTGACACCGTCTATCACCTCAACGAGAACGGGCGCCCGATCCGTTCCAAGATGCTGGCAGATGATATCCTCACCCAATTTGGCGAAGACGCGATGTGTGGCAGCCAACCCTCACAATCTTCCAAGGAGACACAACCATGACCGAAGCACAGGTTCTCGAACACATCACCTCGATCGTTCAGCGCATGCTGGAAGACAAAGGCGTGAAGGCCGCAACCATTGAGCCGGAGACAGAACTGCTCGGCGGCGCGATCAGCATCGACTCTCTCGACCTCGCCATGCTGGTGCGCGAACTGGAAGACGTGGTCGGCCATGACCCCTTCGCAGAAGGCTTCATCGAATTCCGCACCGTCGGCGAACTTGCGAAGCTCTACGCAAAATGATTGCTGCCGGCGCCTTCGGACTCGACACGAGTGACACCGCTCCGCTGATCGCAAATGCCCGCGGCATGTTGAGCCGCGGGGATCTTGCGCGTGCGGCGGAGAGCCTGGTGGCAGCGATGGGCGAAGCGGACGTTTCGCGCCTGATGGTGCGGTCTGACGACCCGTTCCACATCCTCCGTGCCATTGATGCGGCCAGCCGCACGGGCGCGGACCTGTTCATCGCACACACCAACCTTCCCGAGGCGCATATCGACGCTGTGGTGAAGAAGTTCGGCGTACAGATGGTCGTGTCTGCTGGCGACAAACTCACCGGCGAAACGCCGGCCGACGCTGCCAGTGCCCGCATCTTCATGATGACATCGGGCACGACCGGCGCGCCAAAGATTGCATCCCATAGCCTGAGCGCCCTGATGAGCCGCGCCAAAGCGGCCATGCATCCGGGCAATCGCGGCGCAAAATGGCTCCTCACCTATCAGCCGACGGGCTTTGCCGGTGTGCAGGTGCAGCTCACCGCCGTGGTGGGGCGCGGCGTTGTCGTGGCGCCCGACGAGCGCACGCCTGCCGGTTTCCTTGAAGCGGCCAAGGCCAACGGTGTTACCCAGATTTCTGCCACGCCGACTTTCTGGCGCGCTTTCCTTATGGTGGTGCGCCCCGGCGATCTCACCCTGCGCCAGATCACCCTGGGGGGCGAAGCGGCGGACCAGTCCACCTTGGACCGTATCCGCAAGGCTTTCCCCGATGCCCGGGTGACGCATATCTATGCCTCAACCGAGGCGGGCGTCGTATTCTCCGTACACGACGGGCGCGAAGGCTTCCCCGCCGAATGGCTGAACACGGAAACGCAGGGCGTGACGATGCGCGTGCGTGACGGGTTCCTGCATATCCGCACGCCCAATGCGATGGGTGGGTATGTTTCCGACACGGCCCAGCCGCGTCTCGATGATGGCTGGCTGGCGACGGCCGACCGCGTGGAGATCCGCGGCGATCGCGCTTTCATCGTCGGCCGGGACGACAGCACGATCAATGTGGCTGGTTCCAAGGTTTATCCGCTGATGGTGGAGCAGTTCCTTCTAAAGCAGCCCGGTGTGATGGAGGCGCATGTCTATGGCGTGGCCAACCCGATCAGCGGCCAGCTTGTGGCTGCCGATGTGGTGATCGAACCAGGGCTCGACCCTGCCGAAACACGCAGCGCCATCCTGACGGCCTGCCGCGAAAATCTCGCTCAATATCAGGTGCCGCGCGCCTTCAAGGTGGTGGATGCCATCGCCGTGCGCGAATCCGGCAAGAAAGGCTAAGAACATGACTGGCTCCGCGCCCTCTCTCAACTCACGCCATGTGATCGTGACCGGCGGCAGCCGGGGTCTCGGCGCGGCGATGATCGAAAGCCTGCTGGCAGACGGGTATCACATCTCGACCTGCTCGCGCTCAAAGTCTGCCAACATTGAAGCCTTGGCAGCGCATCCGGAATACGGGTCGCGCTTCTTCTGGAGCCGCTGTGAAGTGGGCGAAGCCGATCAGGTGGATGCATTCGTCAATGCAGCCGTTGAATGGGCGGGCAAGGACAATCTGTGGGGCCTTGTAAATAATGCCGGCGTCGCGCAGACGGGCATTCTCGCCTCCTTCCCGAACCGCGAGACCGAAAAGATCCTCAAGGTGAACCTGTTCGGCGCCATTCAGGCGGCCCGCGCTGCATCAGAATACATGCTGCGCGCCAACAAGGGCGGACGCATCATCAACATCTCCTCTATCATCGGCAGCCGTGGCTATAATGGCATGAGCGCCTATTCGGCCTCCAAGGCCGGTATGGACGGCCTCACCCGCGCGCTGGCGCGTGAACTTGGCCGCCGGAAGATTACCGTGAACTCGGTGGCGCCGGGCTATGTGCTGACGGAAATGTCGTCCGTACTCACACCGGTTCAGCTGAACCAGATCGTCAACCGCACCCCGCTGGGCATGCTGGCCGAAGACGAGGACGTGACCAATCTGGTGCGTTTCCTGCTGTCGGACGGCGCGCGCATGATTACCGGGCAGACGATCCTGGTGGACGGCGGCGTTTCCTGCTGATCAGCCGGCCGGCGGCGTTCGCTGCGCCCTGACGATCGCGAGCAGGATCAGCGTGGCGAGCGCGCCCCACAGCCAGTGTGAAACGATGAAGTTGGAAACCGGTCCGAACCGCCCCAATGTCATCGAATGGCTCACAAAGACGGCGCCCGCCAGCAGGGCATAAGTCGCAATCAGCGGCCAGCGCAGCCGCGCGAGCGGTCCGCCGGGACGCGACCGGGCCCAAAGCAAAACAAGCGCCGGCAACGCCCAGATATGATAGTGCGCCCAAGACAACGCCGAGACGGACAGGCCGAGGGCGAGGATCATCAGGACTTCCAGCTCCATATCCTGATTGGACAGGCGGAAAATCCGGCCCGAACGCCAGACCGCATAGAGCATGCCGGCAATAATCGTCAGCGTCAGGCCCTGCGCGATCAGCTTGCTGACGGGGGACAGGATGTAGGGGCTGAAATCCTGCCAGTCCGTACCACCGGATTCAAACCGCGCGACCATGCCGCCCACTGCCTGATTGGCGCTGGCGAGCACGGGATTGGACGTGAAAGGCTGGATTGTGGTCTCATACCAGTAGACGTGCATGTCCCATCCGAAGATCAGCAATGACAGAGTCAGGGAACTAATAACCACGGCTGCCCCGCCCGCGACGACCAGCCAACGCCCCCGCAGGAAGTAAAGTACGCCGATCAGCAGCAGCGACGGCTTGATGACCGCAGCGATGCCGAACAACACGCCAGCGGAAACATCCTTTCCCGACCGGGCCATCATCAGACCGCCGAGCAACAGCAGCAGCATGAAATGCGATGTGTTGCCGACCTTGAGCACATAGATGAGCGGACCATAGACACAGAGCGCAAAGCAGAGCAGCGCGCTTTCCCGCGGATCGAGCGCGAACATTTGCACCAGCAGCCGCCAGATGGCCCAAGCAGCAGCAAGACCGAGCAGTGTAAAGACAATCGACGCCGCCAAAGGCGGCAACAATCCAAACGGCGCGAAGAGATAGGCGACGATCGGAATATTGACGAACAGCACATCGTCATAGGAGCTCATCAGCGCTGGTGGGCCCTGCCAGATGAGGTTGCCGGCCAGCCAGTAGCAGTACCGGAAGTCCCAGAAGATGAACTCCAGCGTTGGCTGCGTGACCAGAAAGATGAACGCCGCCATCACAGCGCCCCACAGGAGCGTGAATGGCCACATGAAACGCGACATCTGGGCCGAGCCTGCGAGCCGGTAGATTACGAGAAAGCCGCCAATCGCCCCTGCGAGATGCAGCCCGTTTATGATCAGCGATTGCATATCTGCTCCACCGGAGAGTCCTTCAGTTCAACCCGGCAGTAGCCCGGTTGTGCTCCAAAAGCTGCGCGGAACGCGCGCAAGGAGAGAAATATCACGCTGCTTCCCCAGCGGCGAGCGGAGTATCGCCGGGCGGCAGACCCCAGCGGCCTCTGACCAGCCCCCAAAGAGCGGCCAGCGCGAACAGCGCGGCGAAATAGAGATGCGACATCAGCAGGTGCAGCAAGCCGGGTGCATATTGGAGCGCCCACAGGGGAAGCGCCGCAATCAGGAAAGCCAGGCACAGCGCCAGACCGAGCCAGCCACGACCGCTGCGCGGCGCAGCCAGTATCCACACCGAGGCCATGACGGCAAATATGGGCGCCAGAATACCGTAATGGTGTTCCCAGGCGATGGGCGAGGCCGCGGTGAACACCAGCGCCGCCAGCATGAAGTCGAAGAAGGGGACGCCTTCCCCTTCCGCGCGCCGTAACCGGAAAATGCCGGCGAGGAAAGCAACGGTCACCAGCATGGAGACGGCGTAAATGACTGCATGGAACGGAGGGAATGCATCGCCGCCGAAATCATGGATTTCGCCATTCTGGAAGATGCGCTGCATCAGGCCGTTGGCAGATTGGTTTGCCCAATAAGATTCGCCATGCCTGGAGAGGAAGGAGAGCACCTCCAGATAGGCGAGATGGTTGCCGAAGCCGTAGAGGACAACGGACAGCGCAAGACCCAGCGTGCCGGTTGCCAGGAGGGCAATGGTGAAACGCCACTCACGCCGGAGCGCGCCCCAGATGAGGAACAGGCCGAATTGCGGTTTCAGCATACAGACGAGCCCAATGAGCACGCCCGTGGTGGCGCGGTGACCACTTACCCAGGCGATGCAGGCGGCCACGAACAGCGCGTTAATCCACACCTGCAGCTGGCCGATATGATAGCCATAGATCAACGGAAAGAAGAGCAGCGCTGCGCCCGGCGCCGCCACGGCCAAAAGCAGCCGTGCGCGGCGCGTGTCGGCGTCAAGCGGGCCTTTGATCAGGCGCTCCGGCAAAAGCCAACACAGCGCGCCCACGCCCAGAGCCGATGCGAGCAATATCAGGCGGTTCAAATTGTTGAGGAGCAGCGGCGTAAGCTCGAACCCCATCAGTCGCAGGGCATCGAGGGGCACCAGGCTGGTGGGCGCATACTGGAATTTATGCTGCTGCTCGAAGAATACTTCGCGATAGAGGCTGCCATCGGCAGCCGGATGCGTGTCCAGCCATTCGAGGGCCACGATCATCACATTCCAGGAGTCCGCAGCCTCCAGAGTTTCATTCGACACGATACCGCGCAAAATCCACGCGCCAGACTGCTGGCCGGCCAGGGCAAGCATAATATGAATCAGCAGGACACAAGCTAGAAGCGCGTACACGGCCAGCGCGGCGGCGGTTCTCGGCGAACCAGCCACGAATGCAGACAGACGGCCTGCAACAGCCTTTGAGCGCAAATTCGACATTTGTGTCCCCGTCCAGTCTGAACCAAATATCGCAAAGAAATCAGAATGCCAGCAGAACATGCCCTTCCGGCCTAATTTTCATGCACACGGCCGCGCCGCGAGCATGTGCAGGAATGCCCAGTAAAATCGGCCACAAACTGCAGCGGCGCAGCCGTTTCCAAGGTTCCCTTTGTGGTGGCGGGCGCAGATTGACGGCGCGTCCTTTCGCATGCCAGATTTTGGGTTTCGGGGGCGCCGGTTTTGAGACTGCTATCATTTGCTGATCATTCAGGACGGATGGAAATTTTCGCCAGCCGATCTGCTGATCTTGCATGCAGATTGCATCCCTGCCCGCTGCGGCGCCTGCCCGCGAAGCCTGATCCGGTTCAACAATCCAGTGTGCCCCTGCCATGATCGCTCATCTACTCCTCAGCCCATACGATCATGCGAGTGACGACCGGAAAGGGACGCAATCGGCCATTCTCTGGGAAATCGGCACGCCGCTGCTGTTCTTCCCGGTACTGGCATTCATCCTGACGACCTTATGGCTGACAGCGGGCAGCGCACTTTCCGCGCCGGTGGCCTGGGTCATCTTGGGCGCTTCGCTTGCTGGAGGGCTCTACCTGCCCCGGTTTTTTCTCTCCGGCCGCTGGCGCTTTGCGCCGCTTGTCTCGGTGGGCCTCATTGTCGCCGCGCTGATTGTGACGGGGCTGGTTCACGATACGTCGATGGATGGTCAGCATTATCATTTCCAGGCGATCTATGCCCTCGCTCAGGGCTGGAACCCTCTGCATGGCAACGCCGAGCCAGCGGTGATTAGCGATCCGATTACCTTGTGGGCCATCCACTATCCGCGCGGCGGGTGGGATTTCGCCGCGCTGCTGATGACGGCGGGGTTTCCGTTGGCAATGGGCAAGGTGCTCAATCTGCTTGTTCTGTTTGCCGGCGCCGCAGTGCTGGGGGGCGCACTTTTCCGCGCGGGGTTCTCATGGCTCTTCTCAGCGCTGCTCACCGCAGTGGTCTCGCTCAACCCTATCGTCCTCTCTCAACTGTTTACGGCGATGAATGACGGACTCTTGGGCGTCTGCATCCTGATATTCACCGTGTCGATCATGATGTGGGCGCGATATGACGACAAGCTGGCTCTGGCTACCGCGCTCATCACACTTCTACTCGCCCTGAACCTGAAATTTTCCGCCATTCCGATGTTCGTGATCCTCTGCGGATTTGCCTGCGCCGGCATCTTCTTCCAGCGGGGCCTCCGCCCGGCGGCAGCGCTTGCGGCGGGGCTGTTTGCTTCTGCCTTTGTGGCCGTCGTCTTGCTTGGCTGGTCGCCCTACATGCAGAACTTCCTTGATCAAGGACACATCTTCCACCCGATCATGGGTCCAAACGCGGTCGACATCATGACCGGCGAAGGGCCCGCGCTCGACAATACGCCGGAAGTTCTCGAGGGAATGTCCGCAGCCGAACGTTTCTTCTACTCTCTCTTCTCGGAAACACATTCTGGATATGCGACAACGCCGCAGCTGAAGTTTCCCCTCTCCATCTCCCCGCAGGAACTGCGCGCTGCAGGCGGCGTGGACGTTCGCCTGTCCGGCTTCGGGCCGTTTTTCTCGGGCATTTTCCTGCTGTCGATCGCGGCCGCTCTTGCTCTGGTCGTTCGCCCGCGCTGGCGCAGCGAGACAACCCTCTGGCTGCTGGTGATCAGTGCCATGATGATATTCTCGGTGATCGTGATGCCGCAGAACTGGTGGGCGCGCTATGTGCCGCAATTCTGGTTCGTACCGGTGGCGATCACTGCGGCAGCGCTGGCCGCAAACAGCCGCGCCGCACAAATCCTCGGCGGCCTGATCTTGGCATTGATGCTGTTCAACAGCCTGATCGTGGGAGCAGCGGGCGCTCGGCTGGCCGCCCAACGTGGCGCCGAAGTCAATGCCCAGATAAACGCCATGGCGGCAGCCGGGGGACGCTACTGCGTCTATCCGGACATGGCGCACTCACGGATATACCTGATGCGGGAAGCCGGGCTGGACATCCGGTATCAGCCCGCCGAGGCAATTGCCTGCGCCGAGCCGCAGGAGATCGCAGGCTACGGCCCGGACCGGTACGGCGGCGCTATCTGTTCCTGCCAGGATTGATGGCGAGCGATATTGCTCCTTGTGCTGATATTATCCTTAGCCGGAGCCGCCGACGGGTGGTTTGATCCGGCATTTTAAGCCCCCCTGCGGCACTTCAGAAGGCCGGTTGCAGGCCGCGCCGACGTAGCGTAGGAAGCGGCCACACGCGGATGTGGCGGAATTGGTAGACGCACTGGATTTAGGTTCCAGCGCCGCAAGGTGTGAAGGTTCGAGTCCTTTCATCCGCACCATGGTCTGGCTGGGCTGACTGCTGAGCCCCTCTGGCGCCTTTGGCCTGATACGCCATATGGACCTCAACCCTCCCCGGAAATCAGCCTGCCCGTTGCAAATGACCCTGAAAATCGTCCCCATGACTGCGGCCCATATCAATGAGGTCGTCCAGATTCAGGCCGAAGCCTTCACACCGGACCTGCGGGAAACGCCGGAGGTGTTTGCCAACCGCATTGCGCGTTTTGGGGAGTTTTTCCGGGTCGCCTACCTGAATGGACGCATGGTGGGCTATGTGGTCGCTTTCCCATGGAAGTTTGGCGATGCACCTGTAAACAATCAGGAATTTCCCGAAGAGCTGCCCGAGCCGGACTGTTTCTTCATCCATGACATTGCCCTTTTGCCGGACGCGCGCGGCAGCGGCGTTGCCCGGGCCCTGCTGGAGGATGCCTATCAAACGGCACTGAAGCTGGGCTTCGATGCGGCAAGCCTGGTGGCGGTCAGCCAATCCGGCAATTACTGGGACAGGGTGGGGTTTGTGCCCAATGCGCACGTCACCGAGACCAAGCGCGCTTATATCCTCGATATCTATGGGCCGGGCGCGCGCCTGATGGCGCGGCCGATCTGATCGTTCCTCAGCCCAGCTCCCCGTGAAGGGCGCTGAGGATGATGGGCAGCTGCTTTTCGATGTCTTCGGCAATCAGCCCCGCGCCCACGCGGCGGCCGGCCTCGCCGTGAAGCCAGCTGCCGATGGCGGCGGCAACGAAGGTGTCTACCCCCTGCGCCATGAAGCCGGCGATGATACCGGCCAGCACATCGCCCGAGCCGGCGGTTGCCAGCCAGCGGGTGGCGTGCGTGTTGACGAGCGCGTTGCCATCGGGCTGGGCAATGACCGTGTCAGCCCCCTTCAGCAGGATCACGCAGCCAGCCTTGGCAGCCGCCGCGCGAGTGGCCTGCACCTTGTTGTCGCTGGTGGCGAGCAGATCGCCAAACAAGCGGGAGAACTCGCCCTCATGCGGGGTGAGGATGTCTGTTGGCCGCAATTGTTTGAACAGGGCCTCGGGGTCCTCACCAAAAACGGTGAGCGCGTCAGCGTCCAGCAGGATGCGGGCCGGGCTCTTGAGCAATGCCTCGATATTGCCGCGGGTGGCATCACTGATCCCGGCGGCGGGGCCGATGACCATGGCGGTGGCGCGCGCCGCATAGGCGGCGAGGTCATCTGCCGTCTGGAAGGGGGCAAGCATGATGGCGGTGAGGTGGGCTGCATGCACGCCGGCCGCTTCGGGCGGTGAGAGCATGGTAACAAGACCCGCCCCCGCGCGGAGGCCTGCCTTGGCGGTGAGACGCGCCGCGCCGGTATTCCATGGGCCGCCGCTGACCACTTTGAGATGGCCGCGCTGGTATTTGTGAACTCCAAAGCCCGGCTGCGGCATCTGGCTGTGCCAGAGCGCGGGGCTGTTTTCGGCGAGGTTCGTCTGCACGGGTACGCCAATGTCCGCGACCATCGCGACGCCGGAAAAGGCAGAGCCAGGCAGCAGAACATGGGCCGGTCGCAGCGCGGCGAAGGTGAGGGTAGCCTCTGCCTGGAAGGCAGGGCCGAGCGGCTTGCCCGTGTAACCATCAATCCCCGAAGGAACGTCAACCGAGATCACGCGCCCGCCGCGCAGGGCGAGCATGGCGGCGGGGCCCTCGAGAGGTCGCGTCAGGCCTGCGCCATAGAGCGCGTCGACGATCAGATCCGGCTCGGTGTTGAGCGCGTCTTCGAGCGTGTGGACAGGGCCTTCCCACTGGTTGGCCGCCTTGGCGGTATCCCCGGTCAACTCGCTGACAGGATGAGTGCAGTAGACGTCTACCTTGCGCCAGAATTTGGCGAGCTTTGCCGCCGCGATGAACCCATCGCCGCCATTGCCGCCGGGCCCGCACAGCACCTGGATACGGCCTTCTGGCCAATGGGCATGGACGAATTCGGCAACCGCCTCGCCTGCCCTCTGCATCAGGGTGAACCGGTCGGTTCCTGCATTGATAACGGCTTGCTCGGCGGCAAGCATCTCCTGCGGTGTCAGTATAGGCCTTCCCATTGGAAGGCTCATAGCACGCGGGTTGCGGATTCGCTCCCGTATTCTGCAACACGCAGGACCCCGCCGCGCCGCTCCAGCCGGGTGACCGAACAATGGCCGGGCCGGAAAACGGTGACCCGGTCATCGCCCTCAAGGGCGCCGACCAGCGCATTGATGGCCACAAAATGGGAAAACACCGCAACGCCATCAGGCAGACTGGTGACAGTTTCGGACATTCTGGACCGCCAGGCGGTCAGACCGGCGCCAGCCTCAGTCCAGGTGCCGGCCATCAGGCCGCGCAGCCACGCCACGCGGTCTTGAATACCGGCCGGGGTCGAGATTTCGGAGACTTCCGGCACAACACTCGCCGTCAGCCCCGCCCGGGCCTCGAAAGGGCGCGCCGTTTCCCGGCAACGCTGCATGGGGCTGGAAATCGCACTGGTCGCGCCCAGCCGTGTCAGGATTTCGGCAGCTGCTTCAGCCTGCCCCTTGCCAAGATCGCTCAGGCCCGGATCGGGATGGTCGCCCCAGCTGGCGGCAGCTTCACCGTGACGGATCAGGAAGATCACGCGGCTGCCTGCTCGCGGACCTTGCCGGCATCCTCAAGCTGGGTGGTGGCGGTATAGCCATGGGCGGTCAGCACCTGAAGTGCCTGCTGGTAAGCCACGGGCGGCCGGATGCCCAGACGGGCGCGGGCTTCCTCAAGCGGTTCCTTCATGAGAGCCACGATATCCTGACGCATGATCTTCTGGGCAGCCGCGCCATTGCGTTTGCCCTCCCAGAAGCAATCCATGATTCGGGCGCCTTTGGGCGCGCTTTTCGCAATCGTGCGGCACCCCATGAAAGCGATGAAAAGAACGCCATTGCCGGGGTTCTGGCTGTAGGTGAAGGCCAGGAGGGAGGCTTCACCCAGGGCGTCACGGTTATAGCCGCTGAGAACATGGAAAAGGTCGTGCGTGTCGCGCAGGCGATTGCCGAACCAGAGATAGTCATCGTCATAGTCCGGCACGCCGGCGCGGTGTTTTGCGCTTTCCTCAACGAGGCCCTGCGCGGTCAGCCCTTCGCGCTCCATGAACTCGACATAGGCGCGGCCAACCGTGCCTTCAGGAAGTTGCCTGATCCAGGAATGATCATCCAGAATCGGGGGCAGATAGGTGCGCTCCTTCAGGAGGCGGCGGCCCTCCGGACTGGCAACAAAAGCAGCAAAATTCTTCTCGAACGAGCGCCCGTTCAGCGCCTCGATGATGTGGAACACCTGCTCGGTATCTTCCTTGTTCTGGATCAGCTTCTGCATGTGATGCCATGCCTTTAGCGGACGGAACTTCGAGCGTTTCCGGTCAGGATGGACAACGATCTCAAGGTCCTGGGCAGCCATATTGAGCATTCCTCATGATATCAAAGCAGAGAATTACGTAGCACAATCTGGCGGCGCAAGAAAGTGACGCTCGCGTCATTTTCCTGCTATTTCGCGAAAACCAAGCCGCCCAATCATTAATCAACACTGCACAAAACTTAATCGCGGGATCAAAGGTAACCAAAATGCGGGCACCCCCCTATCGCTTAAGGCGGGAACACCTCATACGCACGGATGGACTCTAAACCCGACGGCTGGGGAGAAACCACGCAATGAAAAAAATCGAAGCGATCATTAAACCCTTCAAACTCGACGATGTGAAAGAAGCGCTGCAGGAAATCGGTCTGCAGGGCATGACCGTCATCGAAGCGAAAGGCTTCGGCCGCCAACGCGGCCACACTGAACTCTATCGCGGCGCCGAATACGTGGTGGACTTCCTCCCGAAGCTGAAAATCGAAGTCGTGCTGCCTGACAGCGCGGTCGAGGGCGCGGTGGAAGCCATCAAGAAGGCTGCCCACACTGACAAGATTGGCGATGGCAAGATCTTCGTCTCCGACGTGATCGATGCCGTGCGCATCCGGACCGGCGAAACAGGCGACTCGGCGCTCTGATTATCGACCCAGCAGGGCCGGCAAAATCTGCCGGCCCGGCAAAACCTGCACCGAAGAAACGCTCATTAGAAGGCAAAAAAAATGGCAGATGATCTCCTCAAGATGATGAAGGACCAGGACGTCCAGTACGTGGACCTGCGCTTCACCGACCCGCGCGGCAAGCTGCAGCACGTCACCTTCCACAAGGACATGGTGGACGACAGCTTCTTCGAAGACGGCCAGATGTTTGACGGCTCGTCGATTGCTGGCTGGAAAGCCATCAACGAGTCCGACATGCTTCTGAAACCGGACGCGACGGGCGCGTTCATTGATCCGTTCTTCCAGCAGACCACGCTCGTGGTTTTCTGCGATGTCCTCGACCCGGTTTCGGGCCAGGCCTACAACCGCGATCCGCGCACCACGGCGAAGAAGGCTGAAGCCTATCTCGCCGCCTCCGGCCTGGGCGACACCGCATTCTTCGGCCCGGAAGCCGAATTCTTCATCTTCGATGACGTGCGCTGGTCCACCGATCCGCACAAGACCGGCTACAGCTTCGACTCGACGGAACTGCCGGCCAACACCGGCCGTGAATACCCGATGGGCAATATGGGCCATCGCCCCGGCCCGAAGGGTGGTTACTTCCCGGTTCCCCCGATCGACTCCGAGCAGGACATGCGCGGCGAAATGCTGTCGATCATGGGCGAAATCGGCCTTCAGCCCGAGAAGCACCACCACGAAGTGGCTCCGGCCCAGCACGAGCTTGGCCTGAAATTCTCGACACTGACGGTCATGGCTGACCGCATGCAGCTCTACAAATACGTGATCCACCAGGTGGCTGCATCGTATGGCAAGACGGCGACCTTCATGCCGAAGCCGATGTTCAAGGACAATGGCTCGGGCATGCACGTTCACCAGTCGATCTGGAAAGGCGGCAAGCCGCTGTTCGCAGGCGACAAGTATGCTGACCTGTCCGACATGTGCCTCTACTACATCGGCGGCATCATCAAGCATGCCAAGGCGCTGAACGCGATCACCAACCCGTCGACCAACTCCTACAAGCGTCTGGTTCCGGG
>OBJA01000737.1_pt1 | contig 26772 bp, 18 predicted proteins | sample 1519751 | NCBI WGS metagenome assembly OBJA01 (sample SAMEA3881238, study PRJEB22517) | soil metagenome | biome: lake sediment; feature: soda lake sediment; material: sediment, water from around vicinity | place: India | collected 2013-12-23 | depth 3 m
GGAAACTGGTACCTGCAACGAATCAGTCCATTTGTAACAGCAGGAAAAAAGATAGAAGGAGTGGTCATCACCTTTGTTGACATCAACAACCTGAAGAAGGTAAGGCATGATCTAACAGAATCGGAACTTCGTTTAGGTGCAGCCCTTGAAGCTGGAAGTATGGCATGGTGGGAAATTGAAATGCCTTCGGGGAAAATGGTATACAGCCCCAACAGAACAGCGATGATTGGCCGCAGTGCTGATGATTTCAATCACTTTGAAGAATTCCTGACGCTCGTTCATCCCCAGGATTATGAAAATTCAATCAATGCACTGCATGATCATATAGCGGGGAAAAATGACAGAATAGACATACAGTACCGGTTAAAGAATATCAACGGACACTACCAGTGGTTTCACGATGTTGGAAAAATTGTTTTTAAAAGCCCGGAGAAAACAGTAATTGCAGGAATTGCAACTGAAATCACCCAAAAAAAGCACACTGAACTACAGTTTCTTGAAGCCAAACAAAAAGCTGAACTTGCCAACATATACAAGAACCAGTTCCTGGCCAACATGAGCCATGAAATTCGCACCCCCATCAACGGACTTGTTGGTTTTGCTTCATTGCTGCGTAAAGACAACCTCGACAGGAAAACCAGGAATATGTATGTTGAAATTGTAGAAAGCAGTTCTACGCAACTTCTTAACCTGATTGACGACATCATCAATATATCAAAAATAGAGGCGGGTGAGCTAAAAATAGAAAAGCACTGCTGCAATCTTGAGAACCTGTTCAGGGAGGTAGAGGCTACATTCAATAAACTGAAGGATAAGAAAAAGAAAAACAAGTTATTGATCACTGCTGAAATTCCTAAAAAACCTGCTTCCTTGTCTGTCAATACCGACAAGGCACGATTGCAGCAGGTATTAAACAACCTTGTAGGAAATGCAGTTAAATTCACCGAAAGCGGGACCATTAAATTTGGTTACACCGTGGAAGACAGCAAGGTTGTAATAAAGGTAAAAGATACAGGCATAGGCATTCCCAGGGAAAGCCAGGAAATGATTTTTGAACGCTTCAGCCGTCTGGAGCATAAAGATAATGCCAAATACGATGGGACAGGCCTTGGACTTGCCATATCAAAAGGGTTGGTTGAACTTTTGGGAGGAACCCTTGCCGTTGAATCGGAAGAAGGAGCGGGAACCGAATTTTCATTTTCAATTCCACTCGAGCCATGTGGCGAAGTACAGGTTTCGCCCCGGCAGAAAATGAAAAAGCTCGAGGGACAAACCCTTCTGATTGCTGAAGATGATGAGTTCAACAACCTTTACCTGAAGGAGCTTTTCAAAGAGATACCTGTTCATGTGCTATGGGCAGAGAATGGAGAGGAAGCAGTTCATCTGTTTAACAACAATCCCGATATTTCACTGGTATTGATGGATATCCGCATGCCGGTAATGAATGGCCTTGAAGCTGCCAGGAGAATCCTGAAAACCAATCCACGTATGAAAATTGTTGCGCAAACGGCATATGCCATGGACGGAGATAAGGAAAAGTATACTAAAAACGGATTTGCAGGTTATATTGCCAAACCACTGCAGAAGGAGGAACTTCTTGAAGCAATTTACAAGTGGCTCGATGAATAATGCGGGTGAAGGTTCTGCTCTTACTGTACTTTTGTACTGCAACAGAAAGAGCGGAAATTCTTAATTCTTGTAAGAAAATGGAACCATTGCATTTCATTGCCATAGGGTATTGTCACCCGTTCGAAAGATTATGAGCAATGAATCAGAGCCATTAAATACAATGTAAATTCAATTTAAATTCAATCATAATTCAATATAAAGTCAATTATAATTGACTTTACATTGAATTGATACTGAATTTGGATAGACTTTGCTGTGAGTTTATAATGGCAGAAGGTCGCGGGAATTTACTTCATTCCGGATTTCATGTTAAGCTGAAACAGACTGAAAGGAGTTTTTGCGCTTCAGATAACGGCGGCGGGGATGAAGGGAGCCTACACGAAATTACACTCCCGGCTGCCAACTTGGTGGATGAAGACATCCGTACATAGTGGGCTGCCCACAGCGGAGGCAGTAATGAGTTTGCCATTGCAGACCCTGGCGCACCGTGTACAGTATATGCACTGCAGTTAAACTTTGCTGAGCATAATACGGAATTGTATGGCAGGGTTAAAAACCTTCGGCACCGGTATACCATTGAGCGATCGGACGATGGCAGCAACTGGAGTATTATTGCCGATAAGTCGGGCAATGGCAACGACAACACCCATGACTACATTCAGCTTGACAGAAGCGTGACCTGCAGGTACCTGAGAATTAACAATGTTGAAGTTCCGGGAGGGCATTTTGCCCTGAGTGGATTCAGGGTGTTTGGGAAAGGGCAGGGGGAGAAGCCAGTTAAAGTTGAACGGTTGACTGTCAAAAGGAATCCTGATGACCCCCGGAGCGTACATTTGACGTGGAATAAACAGGATGATGCAACAGGTTACAACATCAGCTATGGTTCTGCAGAAGGCAAGCTGTACCACAACTACATAGTGTATGGCAACACATCGGTTACAATCAACAGCCTGAATGCAAACCAACCCTACAGGTTTACCATTGAATCATTGAGTGAAAAAGGCATAACAGAGAGCGGGAGGGTGGTGAAGGCAGATAAATTCTGATGTCTTTTATCCGAGTCAGGGTGGTTCCGTAATTTGAAATTTATCAAAGATATTTTTCTCAAAAGGTGCAGTATTGTCAATGGATTATGTATTTTTAATGAACGCTTGTTGAGGTTTTGAATCCAATTTATGCAGAAGAATTATGAGTCCTTCGGATAAAGATGTTTTAGAAAAGATTATTGCTGACATCTTAAAAAAGAAGAAGATTTTCAGTGCGGTATTGTGCGTTGAAAGCGGGGATGGCAGGTTATCGTGGACCGGGGCCGCAGGGAATATGCAGCCCGACAGCCGGTATTTTATTGCCAGTGTGACCAAGTTATATGTAACAGTAATAGTCCTTCGGCTGGTTGAGGAAAAGGTTTTAAGTCTCGATGACACAATAGCTGCATATCTGCCCGAAGAATACATCAGGGGGCTTCATGTGCTTAAAGGAACCGACTTTTCTTCACAAATCACTGTTAAACATCTCATATCCAATACGTCGGGTCTTCCCGACTATTTTTTCCACCAGCGGGCAGATGGTTCATCAGCTGCCAGACTGCTTCTTGAGGGCAGGGACGGGGCATGGCATCTGGATAAAACAATAGGGGAGGTAAAGAAGCTGAAGCCGAAATTTCCGCCTGGAAAAAAAGGCAGGGCATCGTATTCTGATACGAATTATCAGCTGCTGGGCAGGATAATTGAACTAGTAACCGGTAAGTCAATGGGAGAAGTTTTCCGGCAGTATATTTTTGAACCCCTTCATCTGAAGGATACTTATGTATACAGCGATACAAATGATCAGTCACCGGTGCCCTTCTACTACAAATCGGGTAAACTCTGGCTTCCGGAATATATGACATCCGTTTCCGCAGAAGGTGGTATTGTTTCCACAGCTAATGAATGCATGAAGTTTCTGAAGGGATTTTTCCAGGGCAGTTTTTTTCCTGTGGAAGAAATTGCCAGACTGAAGCAATGGAACATGATATACCCGCCTCCGGGTTTGTTCCAGTACGGAATTGGACTTGAGAAGTTATGGATTCCACGGATAATGTCACCATTCAGGCCCATTGGTGAAATCCTGGGATTCTGGGGACAAACAGGTTCTTTTGCATGGTACAATCCCGATACTGATCTTTATTTTACCGGCACCACCAACCAGATTGATGGCACAGGGCATGCTGCTGCCGGGAAAGCGATACTGAGAATGATTAAGAAGGCCAGGTAAGGTAATAAAGCACTTCCTTTTTGAATCGGTAGTGATAGCTCACCGTCTACCTGCCGGAAACCGGCAGGTGATGAAACTGAACCTGGAACCAGTTGTTTTCAATACAAGGATTATATTTTTGCCAAGGCTTTAATTTGTGCATTTTAAGGCACATGTTTACGGAGGGCGGATAAAACCCTCAGCTGAGGGGTATCAATTGATCCTGGTGCACCCCATGCACTCACAGCGGTGCAAAACCATGTTGAAATATTGTAACAGTGCACACCGGGATTGCTTTACGATTTATTGGGGTAAAGTTTGGCCTTCAATAACAAATAGCATCAACCAGCAACTATTTTTTTTGCTGTGGATTCAGGTGGATATATTTTCTGTTTTCATTTCCTGAGGGTTCAGTATTTTCCGGTTGCCTTTTGTCGCATTCCTGCCATAAATGTAGCCGTCACCGTATCCATACTGATATCCATACCCATACCCGTTTTTCCCGTCTTTTTGTCTGATGCCGTTGATGATGATGCCAATACCTTTCATCTGATGTTTTCCTGCTTCCTCGAACGTCATCTGGAGGAAATTTTTAGGCGTAAATTTCTGGCGGACAACTATCAGGTTAGCATCTATTAAATCATTTAGCTGGAATATATCAGAAATAATTCCCATGGGTGGTGTGTCAACAATGACGGCATCAAAGTTTTTTCTCAGTGTCTGAATCAACTCTACCAGTTTATTATCAGATAACATCTCTGCCGGATTTGGTGGAATTGGCCCTGCAGGGATAACCTTTAGCCACGTGTGCCGGGTATCCTGTATAATCTCATCGATTTCTGCCAATCCAATAATATAATCAATTACGCCTTTTGCATTTGGATAATCGAAAATTTCAGCCATCTGAGAATTTCTTACATCGAGGTCAAGCAGAACCACCTTTTTATGCGTGAGGGCGATAGATGATGCGATATTGATAGCAGTAAAAGTTTTGCCTTCATTGGGTATGGAAGATGTGACCGCAATGACAGGATGAGCTTTCCCTTTGGTTAAAAGATGAAGTTTGGTCCTGACAGATACATAGGCATTTCCGGCAGGTGAGTTCGGCATATCGAGTACCGGGGTATAAGTCTGTTGTTTTTTCTTTTCCCGTAAAACATATCCGATTACCGGGTAACCGGTAATTCCAGCAATATCTTCTTTGGATACAATTTTATCATTAAGCATATCACGAATAAGAATGACTGACGCAGGGAATATAAGTCCCAGTAAAACGGCAATCACATAGATTCGTTGCCTCTGGGGCTTTACCGTTGCTTGCAGGTACGGACTTTCCAGTATTTGCCCGTCAGGGATACTTGAAGCTTTGGCAATACGGGCCTCTGATAACTTTTGCAGGAGGAAGGTATAGGTTTGGCTGTCAATCCGGTATTTCCGTTCAAAATTTATAAAGTTTCTTTCAGTGGCAGGTAAACGCCTGATTTGGGCATTGTATTCAAGCAACCGCTGCTTCAGGTTTTCAAGTTCAATATCCGATTGCCTGATAATATTATTGATGCTTTGACGCAGCGATGATTTAACGATTTCTATCTGGGTGTTGAGCTGAATAAATGTCGGGTGGTCGGAGTTTGGCCTGATAGAAGTCTGGCTTGATTTTTCATTGATGAGGTTGTTCAGCTGGATGATAAAACCATTCAGCAACGGATCATCGATCCCCACTGAGGAAGGGGCAATCACTGATTCCAGGTTTTTATTGCTTTCGATGTATTCCCTGAGGTAGTTGTAATATTTATTCTGGTTTTCATGCCTGATGATTTCATTATCGAGTTGGTTGAGCTGGGTGAGCAGTTGCTGTGATTGTGCCGAAAAGTCGATCACCTGGTTTGAGCGGCGGAACGATTCAAGACGTCCCTCAGAAATGTTTAATGAATCGGAAATTGACTGCAACTGTGAATCAATAAATTCGATTGTCAGTTCAGCGTACTGGTTCTTTTTCTCCAGGTTGTTATCAAGGTATACCTGCGTAAGTTTATTCAGAAAGTCGGTACCTTTTCTGATGTTATAATGCTGAACGGCAAAACTAAGAATTGAAGCGTAATTATCAGCTATGCCTACCTGGAGTCTCGATTTATATTGGTTTACAAGTGATTGAATGGAATGGAACCTGAACCTGAATGTACCTGGAGAAAAAGGTACTTCATTATTTAGCACAATAATGAACTTTAAATCTTCGGATTGCAGATTTGTTCTGTCACTTATTTCTTCCTTTAAGATAAAATTGGGAATTGTGTTCAATGTAGTTCCAGTTCTGTAATCATGAACCTTAACATTTTGACCCTCCGAATGAACTGACATTTTTTTATCGGGATGGATTGTCAGATAGAAATCATTTTCGATAATTTGCGGATGATTTCTGTCCCATATGATATGAAACGGTAAATTGTGATATAATTCAGTTTCAGAAACCCGCCCGAGGCTGTAATAACTGACTTCAAAATCAAGACCTGCAAGGGTCCGTGAAACAATCGGGGAAGAAGTAACAATGGCAATCTGGTTATACAATGTTGCTAAATCCCTTTTATCCTGTATAAGTCCTTGTCCAGGGCCATAAATGGCAGTTATCGGGGAGTTTGATTTACCTTCTCCCATCAGCATTGTTGCCCTTATTTCATAGAGTGGAGGTGTGTACCTGATGTAGGTATATGCAGCCAATACCGCTATTGTTATGGCAATAATAAACCAATACCAGTTACCCAGCATTCTGGATATTACTTTTTTAATATCCTGCAGATTGCTGTCATGGGGCTTAATCAACCCATTTCCATTAAGTGAATTTAATTCAGGTTTCATTTGAATATATTTACGATTAATAAACCCAATGAGATTACAGAAGCGGTAATTGAAATAGGTGCTGTGAATGCCATTCCCTTTGCGCCAAAAATCCGGGTACTGTTTTCAACATAAATGATGTCGTGGGGGAGAATGTAATAGTATGGTGAATTAATGAGGTCGGGATTTGTCAGGTCCAGTTGTACGATGAGTTTTCCTTCGGGAAGTTCTCTTATCAGCTTTACATTTCTGCGGTTTCCATAATCACTGATGTCACCTGCCAGCGCAATTGTTTCAAAAATAGTGATCCTGCTTTTTGTCATTATCATTTGACCCGGGTTTCCCACTTCACCCAATACAGTGACATTTCTTCCGACCAGTTTAACAAAAGCGGAGGAATTCTGCAGGTAGGTATCCACCTTTTCCTGGATAATCTGCTGAATTTCGGTAACTGTCCTGCCTGCTACCATTATTTTACCAAGGAAAGGGTAGGTTATATTACCTGTTTCATCGACCAGGTAGGTAATCAGTTCGAGACTTCCGCTTGCAACAGATGTGGTTTGAGCGCCGATGAGGTTAAGAAATGCCACATTCTGGGGATCGACCCCGATAATCCGGATATAAAGAAGATCATTGGGACGGATACGGTAATCATCGGGAACGGGTGCATGTTCATACATTCTGCCAGTTTCAATACCATGCAGATAGGTCACCTCCCGTAAGGGTGTACTGCATGAAGCAGTGACCAACAAAATAAGCAGGCAAAAGAATGCCTGACAAATGTTTAGTAAATTTATTTTCATACCACTATGATTTAGTAATGTAAATGCAATAATTTATTGATGGATTCAGGAATTCTGTATTGTAGGTATTTTTTTGAAATCGAAATTTCCGTCTACAGGTGGTCTGAAAATGTTTACATTTTGGTGTCCATTACTGATTGGTACATATTCAGGAACAAGATGGCACAACTCCAGGATCAGTTGTTCATTTTTAAGAACATCCACCTCTTCAAGTAACCTGTTTATTTTTTCATTCACAGTGTTATGGTCCTGGTTCCTCACTCTGCCGATCATAATTTTCTCGTTGTATGTGGGAAGCAGGCCTTCGTGATCATCGAGTAGTTCTTCATATAATTTTTCTCCGGGTCGTAAGTTGGTGATTTCAATATTAATGTCCTTGTTGGGAACCAGTCCGGAAAGCAGAATCATTTTTTCGGCCAGGTTGTAGATCCTTACCGGGTCACCCATGTCGAATACAAAAATTTCACCGCCGTTGCCCATAAAGCAAGCTTCAAGTACCAGTTGGCTCGCTTCAGGAATTGTCATAAAATAGCGGGTGATATCTTTATGGGTAACCGTCACCGGGCCGCCATTTTCGATCTGCTTTTTGAATAGCGGCACTACTGAGCCATTTGACCCCAGAACGTTTCCAAACCGGGTGGTAATGAATTGTGTTTTTCCCTGTTTCAGTTGTGCCAGTGACTGTACATAGATTTCACTGATGCGTTTTGACGCTCCCATTACACTGGTTGGGTTTACTGCTTTATCAGTTGAAATGAATACGAACTTTTCAACCCCGAATTCCACTGAAAGGTTGGCAAGGTTTTTTGTCCCGCCCACATTCACACGCACTGCTTCACAGGGGTGTTGTTCCATCAGGGGCACATGTTTATATGCTGCGGCATTGATAACAATTGATGGTGTAAACTTTTCGAATATCTTCCGCAGTTTTATGGAATTGGTTACATCTCCTACAATAACCGTAAAATTTGGGTCCCTGTATTGGGCAATAATGTGGTTCTGCAAATCATATAAATCAGATTCTGCCTTGTCAAGCATTATGACATGGTGTGCGTGAAACATCATGAGCTGGTTTACAATTTCCGAACCTATTGAACCTGCTGCCCCAGCCACAAGTACAACTGCATCCTTTACACCTGATTTAATTTTCTCCCTGTCAAGCTTAATGGTATCGCGGCTCAGCAGGTCTTCAATTTTAATGGCCCTGATTTCCTTTGCTGTCAGTTCCCCGTTCATCCATTTGTTGACCGAAGGTACTTCCTTAACCAGAATCCCATGGGGCAGGCACCGGTCAACAATTTCCCGCTTCAGCCTTGTCTGCAGTTCTTCATTATCAACTGCCAGTATTATTTCTGAAATGTTTCTTCTGGGGATAATCTTGTTGAAAGCACGTTGAACAGAATAAATGGGTATTCCAGCCAGCCACTTGTGCTGCAGGAATACGTTGTTGTCGATAAAACCAACCAGGTTAATTCTCTGAGAATCATCACTCATCAGGACCTTTCTTGTAATTTCACCTAAGCGGCCCGTTCCATAAATCATTATGTTTTTTACCCTGTCACGCGTAATGAAACATACATCATATATGGCTTTTGCCAGCACCCGGGAGAGTAGAAGGACATTGGAGGCAATCGCAAAATGAATGATAACTACCGAGTAGGGAATCAGAAAAGGAGAACCGGCAGTGGATTCTCTCAGTATGAAAGAGGATAAAAGGAGTAAGGCACTGGCGGTAGTGAGGGCAAACATTATCCGGATAATATCTTCGGTAGTGCTTTGCCTTAAGATCCCTGCATATGACCTTAGAATATAAAACCCGAAGGCATAAACACCCACTGCCAGAATCATTTCCTGATAATCGAGATGTTCTGCTGCCATCGGAATGTCGAAGTTGAAGCGAAGGATGTATGCCAGCAGAAATGTAAACCAGGCAATATGAAGGTCGAATAACAATACCAGCCAGCGGGGTAAGTATCGCTTAGTAAAATAAAGTTTTAAGTGGGGAATCATTTTATTTGTTTTGAGGGTAATACAAAAACCTTAGTGCATCAGAATTGAAACCGGTATGAAGTAATTAATCTTCATGAAGAATCTTCAGGTGAGGACCTGAATCTGTTTATTTAATCATTCCTCATCGGATTCTGCTTAAACCATGATTAGATTTCCATGAAGTTTGTTTATATGCTTAAACAATAATCAGGACAGTTGTCACTGACAGTTATTCAGAGGGCATTGAAGATAATCAGATAAGACATCAGTAATTTTTATTGCTTATCACTTTGAGTGTTTTTGATTTTCCTTCAGAAGTTGTCAGCCGGAGAAAATATAGTCCTTCAGAGAGCCAGGTAATGTCCATATGATAATCAACTGTTTCTCCTTTTTGAGCCAGACCTTCAGTGAGATTGCTTATTTTATTTCCCCTTATGTCATATAGAGACAGTACATATTTCATATCGGTTGAAGATGAAAACTGAACCCTGGCGTTTCCAGGACAGGGGTTAGGATATACTTTAAATTCATCATTATAATTTTCCTGATGAAAAGGGTCACCAACCATACCTTTTTTCTCCTGGCTGGTGATGAATTCTGAATTGATTGCATAAATTTCAGAAATTTGGGCCAACAGAGAAATCTCATCAGCAGAGAGTGCCCGGTTGTATAAATACACCTCATCCAGTGCACCCTTATATGGGTATACGCCATTGCTTTCGGCTGCAATGCTGAGGGGCAGGCTGTTGTTATTGATTGGCACGGGTGAACTTAAAGGCATCACGGCATTTTCTGTCCCATCGATGTACAGTCTTATGTAAGCTCCGTCGTAAGTAGCAGCAGCATGCATCCAGGTATTGCCGTCAACCGGGTACTTAACCTTTGAATCGAGCCGGTAGGTATTGCCGGAGCTTTTCTGATTGATACGGAAGAATATCTGGCCGGTACTTGACATGGAGAGTTCATACCCGTCGGTGGAACCGTTTGTTGCTTTTTTTACCACATACTGGGTGGCCATTCTCTCAGGTTTCATCCATGCTGCTATAGTCACCGCATAGGTCATGTCAAGGGAAGCATTATGGGGTACTGTTGCATACTGGCCAGAGCCACTGAACCTGATTGCCTGTCCTTCCATACCGGTTATCCAGACAGGTGTTCCCTTCACAGCTGCATTGTTCAGATAACCGGAATTATCGATCAGTGTGCTTCCGCTTCCTTCTTCCATTTTAAACAGTGCGACCAGGTCGGAGGAGGAGAGGGTTGTGGTAAAGCTCCAGGTTTCCGACCATTCGCTTTCGCCATTGCTGTTGGAGGCTTTTACCCTCCAGTAGTAGGTTGTTGCTTCGGCAAGTGAGGAAACGGTGGCCGAAGTCTGGGTAAGCTGTGGCTGGTCGGATACAAGTGCGGTAAAGTTGCTGGTTTCAGATACCTGGATGGCATATGATTCTGCACCCTGGGAAGCCTGCCATACCAGGTTGGTGCTGGTGGCTATACCGGATGATAAATTTTCAGGTGACAGAAGAGCGGGGGCCAGCACAACAGGGGGTGTAATTGAATTGGCTAAATCATAAACTTCCTGGGCAGAGAGTGCCCGGTTGTATAAATACACCTCATCCAGTGCACCCTTGTATGGGTATACGCCATTGCTTTCGGCTGCAATGCTGAGGGGCAGGCTGTTGTTATTGATTGGCACGGGTGAACTTAAAGGCATCACGGCATTTTCTGTCCCATCGATGTACAGTCTTATGTAAGCTCCGTCGTAAGTAGCAGCAGCATGCATCCAGGTATTGCCGTCAACCGGGTACTTAACCTTTGAATCGAGCCGGTAGGTATTGCCGGAGCTTTTCTGATTGATACGGAAGAATATCTGGCCGGTACTTGACATGGAGAGTTCATACCCGTCGGTGGAACCGTTTGTTGCTTTTTTTACCACATACTGGGTGGCCATTCTCTCAGGTTTCATCCATGCTGCTATAGTCACCGCATAGGTCATGTCAAGGGAAGCATTATGGGGTACTGTTGCATACTGGCCAGAGCCACTGAACCTGATTGCCTGTCCTTCCATACCGGTTATCCAGACAGGTGTTCCCTTCACAGCTGCATTGTTCAGATAACCGGAATTATCGATCAGTGTGCTTCCGCTTCCTTCTTCCATTTTAAACAGTGCGACCAGGTCGGAGGAGGAGAGGGTTGTGGTAAAGCTCCAGGTTTCCGACCATTCGCTTTCGCCATTGCTGTTGGAGGCTTTTACCCTCCAGTAGTAGGTTGTTGCTTCGGCAAGTGAGGAAACGGTGGCCGAAGTCTGGGTAAGCTGTGGCTGGTCGCATACAAGTGCGGTAAAGTTGCTGGTTTCAGATACCTGGACGGCATATGATTCTGCACCCTGAGAGGCCTGCCAGTTTAATGTAACGGCAGAAGTAATACCTGTTTGACCGTTAAACGGAGAACTTAGCATGGGTGGATATAATACGGAAGGTGTACTTTCATCAAAAGCAAGCACGCCATAAGCCTGTGTATCGCTTGAAGCAAGTACAACGATTTCTGAAGTAAAATTATCTTTCGTGCTTGTGGAATTGTTCAGGTTACCCGGAATCAGAATCATCGATGGGCCAAATAATATATTGGTGGCAGATGATTCATTATAAAGAATATTGCCTCCCAGATCTCCCTCAGTATAGACAACCCTTATTTTATTTAATACCTCATTCAGGATAACAATTGGCCTGGTTCCTTTGCGGGAAACTTCGTAGAGATTGTCCCAGCTACCATCAGGACGACGAACCAAAAGTGCTATTTGTGGAAGTGAACTTGTATTATATTCGGTTTTAACTGCAGCATATAATGTCCCATCACTTGCAAGGGCCAGATTTATATGATCATCGGCCATACCCCCTCCAACATTCAGGGCAGACTGAGATGCAGGGACTTCATCGATTGACCATACTGTGGGGTCGGCGTTATCGGAGTGAGTTTTGAAACCGAATCTTTTTATATTCAGATTTGACCATAATACTCCAATTTTGCCCTGCATCGCTATTACAGCACATATATCATCGGTTGATACATTATTGGTCAGCAATACGGGAGGACTCCAGTCACGGTATGGGAAATCGCTCCAGCTCACATTAATATCGCTTGTGCCATCAAAAGCGATCCACATTCTGCCATTTCCATCCATATCAATAGTGGCAGTTTCGGTTGAAGTCTTAAAGTTTAATCCAACCGTAGAGGTTCGCTTTGACCATAACTGGTAGGTTCCGAGTGCAGGTGAATATTCTACTGATACCAGCTGACTTGATGCCCCCTGGAACAGCAGGATATGTGCTGCGTTATCAACCATCTTACAGTCGGCTTTCGAAGTTGTCCGTGTAGAAAGCCTTAGCACATTGGTCCATGTTACTCCATCTAACCGCCAAAGGTAGGTGCCGGAGGAATTGGGCAGTACTGCCCAATGTTTCCCTGCATATTCCCATACTTTTGCCTGTGGTTTTTCACCAGTCTTTGTTGAAACCGTTACAGGAGATAACTGAATTATATTTTTAAAACCCTCTTGTGAATAGCCTGTTTGAATGCTGGCTAAAAGCATGATTAGAATAAGTAATTGTTTTTGCATGATGGAAAGATTTAATTTTGAAGGATGACGTGATAACAGAATTAAAGAATATAAACTCAAACAGGGATTCCAAATTGATTGATGATTTGGTCAGATGCTCAATGGATTATTCAGGGGAGGAAAAATTATATTTTTGCTTGTTTATGCAAAACAGGGGCTAATCGGTTTTCCCTGATGTTTAATATGCTTTCAAACTTATTTATAATTCTCACATATAAATCGCTTGAATAGTAGGTATCATACCGGCCTCTCCAGGCAAGATTCCAGAAAAGCAGTTTATACCAGGCCGGTTTTTTCAAAAGGCTCCTGTGGATTTCAATATTTACATGATTGTTATAGTTTCTGTCAATATCAAGCTTATCAGCAGAAACTATTTCAACAATATGATCGGGACATGTAAGCCAACGATATGCATAAACATCTTCACCATTTAGTTTTACTTTCCAGAAGAAGTACTTATGCTCATAGCTATATACTGCTTTTGCTTCATCAAGATAAACAGGATGTACAAACACTACATTAAGGGTTCCCGGGAATAATCTGAGATTTTTTTCCAGAAAATAAGAAGAGAGGCTTTGTACAACTTTTTTCCCGATTCCGCGGCCTGGTACAATATGTCCCGTGAGATACAAGATATTGGAACAGGTTTTTTGATACAACAATGCTTTTAAGGAGTTATATATATTGTAAGGCAATATGAATAACAGAAACTTTCTTATCATTTTTTTTACTGTAATCTGTCGTTTCCCCAGCGAGTTTTTTTTGATTAAATGTTTTATTACTTTCCTGTTTTTGATTACACCTTCATCTACCGGGTTCTCATAATAATAACCATTGGCTTTAAAGAAGCCATTTATGATTTCAGAGGCAGCAATGTCTTCCGAGAGGACTTTCTCATTAAACCAGGTGAAATTCATATCCTCAGATAAATGATTCAGTACTGGAATATATGTTTCCTTTACCTCATGTTTTTGCACTTTGCAATGAAAAAGCAGGCTAAAGAAAAAGTGGTCTTTACGGGGTATATAAATACCATTTTCAAAAACCTTTGCAGAAAGCATATCCTTTTGCCATGAAGTATCAAGATATTTATCCCCGACAAACCGGATATCTACAGGTACTTCCTGTCCCTGAACTTTAATATACCCCCTGTAAAGCTTGTTTGGCTGCTGGTAAACACCAAGTGCAGAGGCAACTCGTTGATAATTATCAGTTAGCAGATCAATGTCTTTTTCATAATTCTCGAAAGGCAGCCCTTCGTAATTTCTCAGAACCAGATAATTGGTCGACAGATTCAGGATATCAAATACCTGCTTCCAGCTTTGCCATCCTTCAGCACCTTCAACATCTTTTTGCAATTTCTGTTGTATGACTTGTTTGCCGTTAATGATGTCGTTAAATATCTCAGGCCCCAGGATTAAGGGAGTCTGGTAAAAAAATTCATACAGGTTGTTTGATGAATGAACACCATATTTATAACCCGAACGATTGAAAATCCAATCTCTGAAAAGGTATTTAGCTTTAACTACATTTAAATTTGATACTTCAATATGATTTGATACCGAACGTGCATAGGTATAAGCCGGGTTCAAGTCTTTAACCACATAGAAAATAAAATCATTATCAACTATTTTACTTAAATAGGGTGACTTTTCTTTGGGTATCTTTTCGTTGTAAAAAAGCGGTGTTTCATAAATTCGTGAGGCATTTTTGTGAAAATTACCGCAGCTCCATTCCACCTCTGACTCGAATACCACTTCAAAATGATCAGAAAGGTACTCTCTGATTTCTTTTTGAAATGGCCGTGCTGAATTCCACAAGGCAAAACAAGCATAATCATCAGTAAGATTATGTTGCATGACATTTGAATTCAGAGAAAATTTAATGTTTGAGTATAATTTATCCATCTTTTTGCGTGAGTTTTATAATTAAACTGTTTTTAAATTTAATCCTGTTCCTGCTCATTAAATCCACTATTTTAGTCATAATGAACCTGATCTGCTTTTGAATGAATAATCGCTCCTGTTGATTGATGCCAATCCTGTAGATGGCGGCTATAACAATAACTATTGAAGTAAATGTCAGTATTATCAGCCGAAGAAAACTTTCGGGCATAGCTGATTGGATTAAGTTGGCAGGGATGAATGAAACGACTGCAACAGGAATAACCCGGAGAATTACCTTATGAAAAAAATCGTTTACAGATAAGCCAACAAGAGCATAGGTTATCTTTAACAACGGGAAAAATATCAGCAGAGAGATGATGATACTGATGTAGAATGTCACTTCGGGGGGATATCCAAATTTAAGATAGAAATATGATACCGGGAGAATAAGAATCCGGGCACCACCATTTACAACCTGGTAGAGCTTTATTTTACCTGATGCCTGTGCTGCTGTCATTAGGGGGCTTATGATGCTGTCAATCAGTAGATTTATTATCGCCAGCCTGATAAAAATTGCAGTATATTCAGGGACTATCTTCAGCCATAACCGCAAAATTATTTCAGTTTCCAGTAATACCGGAATGGATATTATCAATAACAGGTAGAACGAAAACTTTGCACTCTGGAAAAGGAGCATGTGCATATAATCCAGATTATTTGTAGCAAACGATTTAATTATCGGGGGGTTCATGGCGGTCTGGAAATTCATTTTAAAAGTCATTGCAGCACTTCTGACCTGGTAAGCAATTCCTCTGGCAGCATTGACCACAGGTCCAAAGAATATATTCAGCAGGATATTTACTCCCTGACCTGAAAAAACCGCAGCCATTTGCCCCCATAGGTTCCAGCTTAAAAAATAGATAAGCCGTCTGAACAGTTGTTTGCTCCAGTAAAAACTAAAGCGGCTTTCAGGAAAATTCCTGTTACAATAAATTCCATAAATCATTCTGATTACAAGGGAAACAAAGAAAATCAGGAAGGAATATAATACCAGTTTATCATTAGGGAACCATTGCAGCGCAAAAACAACGAATAACTTCAAACTTACATCGATTATACTCATCCAGGCAAACACTTTCATTCGTTCATGGGCAATAATAAGGGCATTGTAAGGAACAGTGATTATGCCCACAGAAAAAGTCATTACGGCAAAATGAAAGGCCCACCGTGCTGCTGCCATTCGTTCTGCAGGCAAATTTAAATGGGTATTTACAAACCAGATCCCGATAGTTTCAGCAAGAATAAAAGAAGATAATGCAATAAGAAAATGGATGTTAATACTCATGCTGAATACATTTTTCAGCTCTTTGAAATCATTTTTTCCGATTTCAAATGATAAGAAGCGTTGAGTTGCTGTAGCCATTGCCCTGTTCAGAATACCAAATAACATTACAAATCCCCCTACGACATTATAAATTCCAAAATCTTCAACTCCCAAGGCACTAATAACTATTCGGGAAGTATATAACGAAATGGCCATTGTCACCAGCATCCGGATATACAACATCCCGGTATTGCTGATTATTCTTGAATTGCTTGATGGGCTCATTGAATTTTGCTGATTTCATGATAACTTCTTTTGGCGTTCAGATAGAAGGAGACTGCCTTTAAAAACAAATTATCATTAATCCTTTTTGTAGTCAATAATATTTTATACTTCCCTGGAATATGCGGATTTGACCATATCTTTCCCTGGTATTGTTTCAGGTAACCCAATAAATCTTTTTTATTGTAACCTGTTTTAATAGCGGCGTCCTTAATTGTGTCCAGGATATGTAGTGCAGAAACAGTTTCAGCTAAATCTCTGTAATGTGCTACAGGTTCCAGGCCGGGATACTTTTTTCTGATAGTGGCTAAAATTTTCCGGGCGATGAAAATCGTATCCAGATTGATATCGTCTTTTGATGCAGAATTGTCTCTTGATACATAATAGTACTTTGGTTCCCCCTTATGTACAGTTTTTTCTGAGTTGCAGTAAGCCAGGAAATTGAAATAATAGTCTTCCGAACGTTTCAGTCGGGGCTCAAACCATAAATTTCTTATGCAACTTCTTTTATACAGGTGAGACCAGATTGCTCCAAAGAAATCCTGTTTCCTGATGCATCTGATGATACCTTGTTCCTTTGTCAGAACACAGGATTTATGTATGCCTTTTCCTTCTGTTAATCTCCCATTATCAACTATGTAGTAACTACAGGATGCTATGTCAGCATTATGACTCGTACTAAGTGTAAGTAAAAAATCATACATATCGGCTGTTATATAATCATCGCCATCAACAAACCCGATATATGCTCCCGATGCGTGCTCAAGTCCCAGGTTCCTGGCTGCTGAAACTCCTCCGTTTTTCTTATGGAAGATCCGGATTCTGTTATCCTTTCGTTTAAAAGCCTCACATATTTCGCCACTATTGTCAGTTGAACCATCATTTACTACTATGACTTCAATGTTCTGATAGGATTGCTGAATGATGCTATCCAGACACCGGGACAAATAACTTTCGAGGTTAAATACCGGAACAATGATACTTATAAGGGGATTGCAGTTCATCATTAAACCTTTACATCGTTTGTTTTTTTACAGAGTTCATCAGTGAAAAACCGAAAATCAGGAAAGGGTACAGCTGATGCTTCAGTACAAATTTCACAAGCCGGTCAGTACGTTTCTCTGGTATGGTCTTAACAAGTAAATTGTGTACTTCCCTCGTTTTCAGAACATGTTTTACCAATCCTACTTTTTGCAGAAAGGTATATGATTCAGAGTTGCTTATATTTCTAATGGTGCCGGTTAACACCTTTAAGTTAAAGTTTGAAATTAACCTCTTGATTTTTGCAGGTTCTACTTCCCATGCATTGAGCAGGTTATTCAGAGCATTTAATATCTTCATTTTAATTTCAATATAATTTGGGTAATACTTCTTACCCAGCGAATTATTTGATCTTTGCACATAATGATTATATGGCTTTTTCAGGAAAATCATGCTTTGGGAAACTGCAAGTACAGCGGAATTAAACAGCAGGTCCTCCCCAATTGAAACATCCCTGTCAAATAGCGCATGACTCTTTTTAATGATGTTGACATCATACATTTTATTCCATACATAGCCCATGCAGTTAATGAACTGGTAATCTAAAGGCAGGCATTTGAAATTTTCCTGTGAATATTTTCCATTTACAGGTGTTTCATAAACAACTGTTTTTACTAATTGACCCTTCTTGTCAAGATAATCTGCGTAAAATCCCCATACCACGATATCGCACTGGTGTATAAGGGCATTACGAACAGCATCTTCTATCAGGTCCTTTTCAACAAAGTCATCACTGTCCAGAAAACAGATATATTCTCCTGTAGAATAACGAATCCCTGTGTTTCTGGCCTCTGATACACCTGCGTTTTTTTTATGCACAACCACAATGCGATCATCCTTTCCGGCATAACTGTCACATATTGTAGGGCTATTGTCAGTGGAGCCATCATCGATCAGGATAATCTCCAGATTGCAGTATGACTGGACAATGAGACTATCGATACACTTTGCCAGGTGGTTCTGTGCATTATAAACCGGGATAATAACACTGATTTTCGGTTTGATTACTAGCATTGCGGATCTTTCCATTGGTTTACCGGGGATATTTATTTTTCTCCAGAGAATCGCATTGCGAAAAATCTGATATTTTAATTCCTGAAAATTGTGGCATTGAAGTCTTTCCTTTCATGAAGCATTACTGCATATAATACAGTAAAAAGAGGAACTAATTTTTGCCGGTGCCTGACTGCAGTACCTGAGTTGCTGACTCCAATTCCATAGATAAATGATACACATATCAATACCAGGACAATCCCGTGGATTAAGGGCCTTCTGTTTATAAAGGTTTTTCTGTTGAACAGGAAATACAGGATGACCCACATAAAAAGAACAGAATCCATAATAAAGGTGAGAATATCCATTGATCCCCTCCAGTTCATTGGCAGGGGAGATGTTAAAAAATAGAATGTTTTGATGGGGCCATAGAGGATCATTTCAACCGGACTGTTAATTGATAAAGCTGTCAGATAGACCGAATTTCCCAATCGTTTATTTGTAATGTGAAAAACATCTTCCATTTCTTCAATTTCTCTGAATTTGTAGTACAGGGAATCTCCAAGAACAGAAACTGCAATTAAGGCTATGCAGGCAATAAATGCAAATGCGGCAATACTTTGAGAATTAAACTGAAACTTGTTATTCTGTTTCTTGTAAAACAGGTAAAAAAAAGAGTAGCCAATGAATATCCCCAATATCCCGGTGTGAAACAGAATAGCAATTGCAAGGAAGACCAAAGATAATAACATGTTGGTTAAATTCTCAAAGCGGTACCACCTGATACAGTAATACAGGGACAACGCAACAAAGAAGGTTGGAATGATTTCTCTTATAAAAATAGCCGACATCATGAGGGAATTCGGAAAGAATGCAGCAATCAGCAAGATTGCTTTTGTTGTTCTATGGTTTATTTCCAGCAGACTTACTGTTTTATGGATGGTGATTACAACAAACAATCCCAGGAGTACATTGATATATTGGGCAAACATTCTCATTGGTCCGATAATAAAGAAAAGGGTCCCAATCAATTTAGAATAGATTCCTCCCCGTACCGGGTTACTTATCAATGAAATATCTTCATAAATCTTTATTGAAAAGTAATAATACATTTCGGAATCCCTTCCGCTGTTCGGCAATGGGAAGATATTGCGCGCATACAGGTCCCATATCAACAGGAATAATCTTAATAAAAATGCCCAGATAAAAATTGCCCTCAGCAGCTTTGGGGTTGTACCAAGAACAATTAATACAATGACAGCATGAATAAAAACTGCAGTAAATGACAAAATCTCATACGATGAAGAAAAGAGATTTATAACAGCTAAAATAACGATGATGAAGAAAAAGCTCATCCAGATAGCAGGAAGGTATTTATATTCAGGAAAGTTCATATGACAGTCTCAATTTTAAATCTGTTGAGTGATTTTACTTCAGTTGCCTCCTGATAGAAATTTTCAAGCCAGATTACATTTGCCGTAATGTCATAACCTGCCTTGATTATTTTTCCCACGTTTTGTTTCCTTTTATATCCCCTGGCAAACTGACAGATAAAGCTGGCCCATTCACCGGCTGTTTTATTCAGGGAAAAAAAGTATACTGAATCCGTAATATTTACTTCTCTTGTTATGTTGTCTGATACAACGCAAACCAGTCCACTCGCCTGTGCTTCAATCAATGTAACAGGCAATCCCTCATGCATTGAAGGCAACACTAATACATCCATTGCCTGAAGCAAATCAGCGATATCGGATCGTGCACCTGTAACTGTAATTTTATCCTGCAGTCCTGACTGCTGTATTTTCTTTTCAATTTTGGGCCTTAATATACCATCACCGACCAGAAGCAACCGGCTGTTGATTTCTTTCTTCAGGATGTCATTAAAGATATCTACTACAAATGATTGATTTTTGCTCTTGTCAAAACGGCCTATATGTCCTATTGTAAAACTGTTGTTCAGGGAAAATTCATCTCTTTTCTGCTGTCTTACATATGTCTTGAAACTAAATTTATTTGTATCAATGGCATTGGTAAGAATATGCACCTCCTTTTTTCCAAACATCCATTTGGCCGCTTCATTTGAACAGGCAAAAAGATATTTGGCGGTATTTCTCAAAGGATACCGGAGAACAATTTTTAGAATTGACTTTAAAGAAGCATCTGTTCCCGCAGTATGGCTGTGGGCAATAGTTACCCGGTTTAATGATTTTGCAACAGGTATGTATGCCATAGCCGGGGTTGTATGATGTCCGTGAATAATTTTCCATTCGGGATGTTCAATCAGTAACTGCACCCATGCCTGTTTGTACTTAAAATGATTCAAAATGGTATAACGGGGAAACCGGAATATTCTCCCACCCATACTTTTAATTTCATTTTCAAAGGCATATTCCTGCTGCCTGTCATTAACTACAAAATCGAACTGGAATTTTTCCCTGTCTATATTTCTGTACAAGGTCATAATCATCACTTCAGCTCCACCTCTGTCGAGACTGGCCATTACCTGCAATATTCTGTGAGCCATTTTGTGGGTTTGTTTATAACTGTTTAGCTGCTATTCGGCCTGCTGCAACCGGTTCAACATTGCTTTCCGGTTTTAACAGGTTTATTAAAACCTCTTCAGCTACATTTACCGGTTCATCATGCCAGGTACCATTTCTGTCCCAGTAACCCCCTGCGCCTCTCATTGTAGTGTAGGGGACACAGTAACTTAATTCTATAATCAGTCCTTTGTTGGTATCCTTATTCACTACGTAATCATATCCCATAGACTGGAATCCTAATAAATCAGTAGTTTTAAATGCCGATTCAATGATGTTATGGGGTACTAGGCTTCTGTCGTAATATATTACACCGCTTCCCGATGCTCTGAAGTCTCCTTCACGGGCTTTTCTGGAGCAGAAACAGATTTTGTCGCCTACAACAGTGATTTTCAGATCGAATCCATCATTTGGAATATACTCCTGGAAATATGCATAGCCTTTTTCAGCATCAAATTTACTGGCATAAATCTGTGTTTTCAGGAATTCGGGAATCCGTTTAAAGCGTTTCATAAAGGTTTCCCAATCGTGGGTACTCAATATATTGGATTTTGCCTTAAATGCTAACTGGGGGACATTTTTAAAGCCTTTTGCAAAAATTGTTTTTGCATAGGAACGACCCTGGGAATAATCCTTTATAAGTCTTACATTATTTGAACCTGCTCCACAGCGCAGTTTCCCGACAATCGGGTATTGAGCTTCATTTCTCAGCCATGACAAGCAGTCGCTTTCAGTATAAAAAATCCATGCCTGGGGTATAGGTGCATCAGCAGATTTTAGTAAATAATACCCTGCGATCTTGTCATCATAATGCCAGGAGGTATTGAAGTCAGGGAATACTTTTAGGCCTTCCTGCCTGGCTGCATAAAGTATATTTCTGGCAAATAGCATATCCTGCCGGCAGTAATTGCAGATATGCCACAGCAGGTAGTCATATTCCCGAAGTTTATCCAGGATATTTTTATCATAGCAGTTTACTATGGAATAATCGAGCTTGTGTTTCTGGCAGTATTCAATCCATGGTTTTGACCACAAGGTTGAGTGACTGTAAATTTTTTCATTTTGGTGAATGGCAATTTTCATGTTGATGTATTTTAATTAAGATGGGTTAGTTTCTATAAGATCTAGTTGTCGTTCCGGGGGGAGCCTGACTGCTATTTTATTCTCCAGGTTCATATACTTAATCAAATCTGCATTGATTTTCCGTACATCAAATTTATCTTTGCAAATCCTCAGGCTTTCCAGACCCATACCGCTTATAATATCGGGATGATCAATAAACCATTCCATTTTTTCTGCAACAGCATTACTGTCTTTTACGGGCACCAGGTAACCGTTCAAGCCATTACTTACTGTTTCCTTACATCCCACTGTATTGGTTGTGATTATTGGTCTGCCCATTGCCATTGCCTCCAGAACAGTTTTAGGGGTGCCTTCATGATAGGAAGGTAAAACATAAACACTGCATTGTTCTATGTATGGCCTTACGTCAGGTTGTTCTCCGAAGAATTCGATGCTGCCGTCGTCAATGTAGGGTGTTATATCCTTATTTTTCAGTGCAGACGGATTGGAATCATAAGGCCCGACGAGCATACATCTGACATCAGCATATTTCTTTTTTATCTTCCGGCATGCTTCAAGATATTCACCAACCCCTTTATCCCTGATTAAGCGGCCTATATACAGAAAAGTAATTTGTGTGGGAAAATCAACAGGCTTAAATTTTTCAAGGTTAACCCCTGAGCCATTCACAACAAAACACTTCTTTTTCGTTACAAGCCTGCTGTCAGTAAATACTTTAAGGTCGTCATAATTTTGGAAAAATACTTTTTTTGCTAATGAACAGGCAATAAAATACTGTACCGACATAATCATGCGCAGAGCTGCATTTTTAATCCCCTTTCCCCGGAATACAGAGCCTAAACCTGACAGAAGGGAATATATTTCAGGCACTCTGTTCATAAAACCTGCTATATTTCCATAGATTACTGTTTTGGAATGATAGGTGAAAATGACATCAGGTTTTTCTTGTTTTATAATTCCGTACAATCCGATTAGCGTTTTTAAATCGGTTAGTGGATTAATCCCATTCCGCTCAACTGAAATGGAATGATAATCAATGCCCAGTTCTTTAAAGCTGTCTGCCCATTCCGATTCAGTCCCCGGTCCAAAGGCTGCTACTGAATGACCAAGCAGGATAAGGTCCTTCATTAAATCGAGCCTGAACCAGAACAGGGAAGAAGTATGACATGAAAGTACAGCTATTTTCATTGAAGCGTGTATTAATCAGTTTATCCGGGGAGCAATTCCTTGTTTTCATGTTTGCCTTCTACCAATCCATCGCTTTTTAGAACACATAATATGGTTTTGAAAAAGCAAACTACATCAATAGTGAATCCGAAGTTTTTCACATAATCTCCATCCAGTCTGGCTTTTACTTCAATCGGCAGTTCATCCCTGCCATGAATCTGTGCCCAACCGGTTAATCCCGGCAGTACGTCGTTGACGTTATATTTATCACGTTCTGCAATTAAATCATATTGGTTCCAGAGGGCAGGTCTGGGGCCAATAACAGACATATGTCCGGCGATTATATTGAACAGCTGTGGTAATTCATCGATGCTGGTTTTGCGAAGAAGTTTTCCTATGGGCGTGATATATTTACATGAGTTTTCAAACTGATGGGTGGGTATATCGCCTGGTGCGTGGATGTACATGGTCCGGAATTTAAAAATATAGAAATGTGATTTATGAATGCCGACCCGCTTTTGCCGGAAAAACACGGGTCCCTTCGACTCCAGCTTAATGCAGAGTGCTAGTATCAGCATGAAGGGTGAAAGCAGCAGAAGTGCCAGAAAAGATAACACCAAATCGATTATTCTCTTAATATAAGGGTATACCAATTTATCCGTTTTAATAATGATTTTTAGTTAATTGGGGCCGCATTGGTGGATGAAGGATTATGGGTTTCTATACATGCAGAGCGTATTCATTTACCTTGAAATATAAATTATACCATCTGATGAACCTGCCAATCCCAATTTCTACAGGCGTACTGGGTCTGTATCCCAGGTCCCTTTCCAACTCTTTAACATCGGCCTCAGTACGGGGGACATCACCCGGTTGCATAGGGAGGAATATTTTTTCTGATTTTTTCCCCAGGTGTTTTTCAATTGCTTCAATATAATCCATCAGATTAACTGGAGAAGAGTTGCCGATGTTGTACAGAGCATAAGGAGAATGATTAAATATGCCTTGTTGCTGAGGTTTATCTGCTGTTGGGGGATTATCAATAACCCGTATAACTCCTTCCACAATATCATCGATGTAAGTAAAATCACGGACCATGTTTCCCTGGTTAAAAACATGAATTGGACGTTCCTCAAGGATGGCTTTTGTAAAAAGGAACAATGCCATATCGGGACGCCCCCAGGGGCCGTACACTGTAAAGAAGCGCAATCCCGTTGTAGGAAGTCCGAACAGGTGACTGTATGTATGGGCCATTAATTCGTTACTTTTTTTGGTGGCTGCATACAGGCTGATAGGGTGGTCAACATTGTCGGTAATACTTAATGGCATTTTAGTATTATTGCCATAAACACTTGAAGAACTGGCATAAACCAGGTGTCCTGCCTTATGGTGCCGGCAGGCTTCCAGAATATTAACAAAACCTGTCAGGTTACTGCTGACATACACATAAGGATTCTCAAGGCTGTATCGGACGCCTGCCTGTGCGGCCAGATTACAGACCCTGCTGAATTTCTCACTTGCAAATAAACTGTTAAGCCGAGCCCGGTCCTCGAGGTTCATCCTGATAAAGGTGTACCCGGGATATTTCCGGCTTTTTACCCGACGGTGCCACAGCCTGGCCTGTCCTGAAATGCCGGTTTCTGCCAGCCGGCTGTATTTTAGGCTCGTGTCGTAGTAGTCATTAATGTTATCGATGCCTACAACTTCGTCACCACGATCAAGGAGTTTTTTTGCCAGGTGGAAGCCAATAAACCCGGCCGTACCGGTTATCAGGATTTTCATTGAATGTTTTGTTTTTTGTTTAAGTAATTGAGGGAAGCACTGATATGGGGTGAGTAATTACCTGCTTAAACCATTTTATCGGCAGGAAAAGCCACCTCCTTTTTTTTTGCACTCCAGATAAGCAGGTGGGGCTTGTCTTTTAGAAAATATTCCATCTGCTCCCTGGTAAAGATTAAATACATGATTTTACGGCTTATAAATTTCTGGGCTCTTGATAAAAGCCGTTCAAGACATTCGATGTCAATACAATTACCTATAAGCGACAATTCAATATAATGGGAGTTGATGCCTTCGGCAAGATCTCCGGTGATATACGCATCCTGCAGATTGGCTACCTTTGAAAGGCAATTGGAAATCAGGTAATTTATGCCAACTGTTTTACGGACGATTCTCCTGATGTCTTTGTATAGCGGATGCTTCCGGTTGGCAATATAGTACCGTTTCTTCCCTTTGTATTCCGATAAAAGTAATCCGGCATGAGTAAACCTGTTCAATTCAATGCGGATGGAATTTGACGATTCATGAAACTCTTTTTCCATGCTTCGCAGATATCCGCAGTTTCCTTCAAAAAGAAAAAATTTAATCAGCAGTTTTATTCGTGTCTTGGAAGAGATTAGGATGTCGAGCATTGCCTGGTTATGAATGAAGGTGAAGGAGTATAACTAAATTAGAGTTTTTCTGAATTTTTGGGTATAGCGCTTCGCTCTCTCAGTACAATCGGTTTGTGCTGTGGGAATAGTAATTTATAGGTTACTTTTTTAACTCAAAATCAGATAAAATTTACGAATAAATTTTTGAATTTCATTGGTTAAGCTTGATAAATAATTGCTCAGGGAATGTTTTTTGTATTAAACATATGTATTTAACAAAATGATTACTGAACTGCAGGTTGAATGACTGTGAGGAATTCGGCTGGTACATCAGCATAAAATACAGTATTAATACTGTTAATTCTTAAAACAAATCGTTGTTTGCCATGTGCCTTTACCAGTTCACCCTGCAATCCCAGAAGGGGTGATTTAATGATTTCCACTTTTTCTCCGGGCTGAAAATTATCAGTTGACACATTTATCTCAATATCAGTTTGCCTGAGCATCTGCTTAAGCGAATTTATTTCGTTATCGGGTACAACAGCTGCTTTATTATCAAATTTAATAAATGAGAGGACATTTCTTGTCTGAAGGACTTTCAGGTACTCCTTTTTTGAAATACGGACAAAACAATAGCCCGTGAGCAAAGGAACTTCAACCCATCTTTTCCGGTCATTCCACTGGCGAAGCTTCTTTTGAAGGGGGAGAAAACTTTCAATACCTTGTGAAATGAAATCAGCATATACCTTTTTTTCCGACCGCGGGCGAGTATATATTACGTACCAATTTTTGCTGACTTCAAAGTTGTGCATTTTTTTAATTAAATATACGAAAAAATTCTTCTCTATGAGAAGTTATTTTAATGTATTCGGTTGATAGACATAGAAGTAAAAGTGGAAACAGGGAATGTGCAGTAGGCGTGGCGCCTGTATAAACCTGAACTATACCTTCAGCATATCGGAAAAGGGGATTACTTTCCGATGCAGAAA
>OBJA01000738.1_pt1 | contig 26768 bp, 16 predicted proteins | sample 1519751 | NCBI WGS metagenome assembly OBJA01 (sample SAMEA3881238, study PRJEB22517) | soil metagenome | biome: lake sediment; feature: soda lake sediment; material: sediment, water from around vicinity | place: India | collected 2013-12-23 | depth 3 m
GTCATTCTGTTTTCCATACAGATGAGGCCAATTCTAAAATTCGCCTCGATATGATCGGGATTGTTGTGTACTGTTTGTTTGAAGGCCTGGAGTGCCCGTATGGTATCACCTAAAGTGGTGTAGAAGAGCTCGCCGAGATTATATCGGGTATTGAAATCTGAAGGGTTCAATGCCAGTGACGTCTGGTATGCTGCCTTGGCTAACTCTGCGCTACCCATATAATAGTAGACCATCCCAAGCCGGGCATGACTTTTGGCGTGCAGAGGGTCGAGCTCAAGTGTATGACTCAGCAGCTCGCGGGTTTTCTGATACTCCTCTTTCTGCATGTAATAACGTGCAAGCTGATACCACCCCTCTACATATAACGAATCGAGGGATACTGCTTTTTCCAGATATTCTCTTCCTCTGTCAAAATCTCCATTGGCTGCTTCCAATTGGCCCAGATAACAGAGTGCTTCTGCTGAGGCCGGAGTGTTGGATATGCATGTTGAGAGATGTATGCGGCTCTGTTCTGTCTTGCCCAGATAATATAAGGCAATACCCTTACGCGCACAGATAACTGCTTTACTGCTCTCAGGCAGTGTCTTTTGAATGAGAAAGTCATAGTGCTCAACAGCTTTATCATAAATGCCGGCCTGCAGATAGGCATGTGCAAGACTGGTGCGTATCTGGAGATCATTTTTTTTCAGGATAAGAATGCGCTGCAGATGAGGAATCGCAGAATGGGGCATTTCACTTTTTAAGAACTGCGATGCGATAAGCTGATGTGCTTCCAAATCGATTGGGAGAATTTTGGTGATTTTTACTTCGGATGCCCGGTTTTTTGCCTTCGTTTGGCTGAGGTGATAAAGGAATGAGCCTGAAATGAGAAGCAGGCTACCACAGATAGAGACAAGGGCTACCTTTTTGATAAGTTTCAGTTCAGATGCGGTAAGGTGAGTCGTGAGCTTTGGCTTCATTGAGGTTCTCTATCGGCCTGATATTTGCAAGTATTTCAAATCTTTGTTTATCAGATCTGCATAACGTTGGTCAGACATTCAATGTTTTTCAGTATACCATTGATGTCGTCGCTATTCCATAAAAAAGTATTGACATCCGTTGCTTCCGGCAGTAGTTTATTAGCACTCACTCGAAATGAGTGCTAATAAAATTCTGGTCATTTTCATTTCTCATTAACAGTAATAACCCTTGAAGGGAGGAGTTTGTATGAACGTGAAGCCATTAGCCGACCGAATCATTATTCGTCCACTTGATCCGGAAGAGAAAACTGCCGGTGGTATTATTATTCCTGATGCCGCAAAAGAGAAGCCCATGAAAGGGGAAGTGGTTGCTGTTGGGCCGGGCAAAATTGCCGATAATGGTCAGAAAGTCGAGATGAGTCTCAAGGGTGGGGATAAGGTTTTGTACGGAAAGTATTCCGGAACTGAAGTGACTATTGATGGCGTGGACTATCTTATCATGCGGGAAAGTGATGTGTTTGCAATCGTATAAGATGGAGCGTATCAATGAAGCCGTATAAATCAGAACAGATATAAACGAATAACCAATAAGGAGTCAATCATGGCAGGAAAGCAACTTGCATTTGATATAATTGCTCGCGATAAGCTTTTAAAGGGTATTGATACACTTGCAAACGCAGTTCGGGTTACCCTTGGGCCTCGTGGGCGCAATGTTGTTCTGGATAAAAGTTTCGGTTCACCAACCGTTACCAAAGATGGTGTTACCGTTGCCAAAGAGATCGAGCTTGAAGATAAATTCGAGAACATGGGTGCACAGATGGTCAAAGAGGTCGCTTCCAAGACTTCTGATGTGGCAGGTGATGGAACGACTACCGCAACCGTTCTGGCTCAGATTATTGCACGGCTGGGAGTGAAGAATGTTACAGCCGGTGCAAACGCCATGGCTCTGAAACGGGGAATAGATAAAGCGGTAAGAGCGGTTATTGATCAGCTTTCAAAGGATACCAAGCCGATATCCGGGAAAAAAGAGATTGCTCAGGTTGCCTCTATTTCCGCAAACAATGACAGTGAGATCGGAAATCTCATTGCAGATGCGATGGAGAAGGTTGGGAAAGATGGTGTGATTACGGTTGAGGAAGCAAAAGGCATTGAGACCAGCCTTGATGTGGTAGAGGGTATGCAGTTTGATCGTGGATACCTTTCGCCTTACTTTGTCACCAATCCTGACACGATGGAATGTTTGATGGATGAGCCTTTCATACTGATTCACGATAAGAAAATCAGTGCCATGCGTGATCTGCTTCCTCTGCTTGAAAAAACAGCCCAGATGGGAAAATCTCTTCTGATCATTGCCGAAGAGGTTGAGGGTGAGGCTCTGGCGACGCTGGTGGTGAACAAACTCCGTGGGACGCTGAAAATTGCCGCAGTCAAGGCTCCCGGTTTCGGTGATCGTCGCAAAGCAATGCTCGAAGATATCGCAGTACTTACCGGTGGTATTGTCATTTCAGAAGAAGCCGGATTCAAACTGGAAAATACCACCATCGATGCACTGGGCAGGGCCAAGAGAATCGTTATTGACAAAGAGAATACAACCATCGTCGAGGGAGCAGGGAAAGCAGCTGATATTAAGGGACGGGTCAATCAGATTCGCCGACAGATTGAAGAGACCACATCCGATTATGATCGGGAGAAGTTACAGGAACGGCTTGCAAAGCTGGCCGGTGGTGTGGCTGTGGTGAATATAGGTGCTGCTACTGAAACAGAAATGAAAGAGAAGAAGGCCCGTGTTGAGGATGCACTGCATGCGACCCGTGCCGCTGTTGAGGAAGGTATTGTCCCCGGAGGTGGTGTGGCACTGATCCGTGCATCAAAGGCTCTAGATTCTGTTAAGCTTGATGGTGATGAGAAGATCGGTGTTGACATCATCCGCCGTGCTATTGAGGAACCTCTGCGCATGATCGTGGGTAATGCCGGTATGGAAGCTTCGGTTGTTTGTAATGAAGTTAAAAATGCCAAAGGTGCCTATGGATTCAATGCCTATTCAAATACCTATGAAGATCTTTTGGAAGCTGGTGTTATAGACCCGACAAAGGTGACCCGTACTGCGCTTGAAAATGCAGCGAGCATAGCCGGGCTGGTGCTGACAACAGAGTGTGTCATCTCAGAGAAACCAAAAGAGGAGAAAGAAGGCCCTGCCGGACCTGGAATGGGAGGCATGGGTGGTATGGGCGGCATGGGTGGCATGGGTGGAATGGGTGGAATGGATATGATGTAATATCCATGGCACCGTTTCCGTACTAACTCAGAACATTTCTACACCATAGGAGTATATCTCCTATGGTGTTTCTCCTTGTTCAGGTACAGGGTATGGAGTTGGAAGTACTTTCCGAGAGAGAGCACCAGGTGCTGGATGCAATTGTCAGAAATTATATCCTGAGTGCTTCGCCAACCAGTTCAAGATACCTTTCAAAACAGAAAGGGTTCGACCTCTCGTCGGCATCGATACGCAATGTCATGTACGATTTGGAGGAGCGGGGCTTTATTGCTCAACCACATACATCGGCTGGAAGGGTGCCCACCGATAAGGGCTATCGTTACTATGTCGATCGGCTGATGCAGTACATAGATATTCCGGAGGTCACAAAGGACAGTATTCGTAAAACGCTGGTTGCTGTTGATAAATCAGATCTTCACCTGCTGCTGGAGGCGGCATCGAAAGCTCTCAGTCGAACGACAAATCAATTGGGCGTCATCTTATCACCACGTATCTGTTCAGGTATTCTTCGCGGTATGCATCTCTTTCCGATTCAATCGAATCGATATTTACTCAACCTCGCTCTTGATTCCGGATTTATCAAGACTATGGTAGTTGAATTTGAAACCGAAATCCCTCAGGAGCGCCTTGAGTGTGCATGCAAAATCCTCGCTGCGAAATTCACGGGTAAAGAGCTGCAGGATATGTGCAATGCAGATGATCGGCACTTCAGTGATATTCCCGATTTCGAACTTGGTATTATCAGACTTCTGGTTCCATCGATCAGGAAAATTATTAGAGGAAAAGATGCATCGATATTCACTGAAGGGGAAACCAATGTTCTGTTGCAGCCTGAATTCTTCAGCAGGGAGCGGGTTAGTGCAGTGATAGAGATTTTTGCGGAGAAACGGCTTCTCATGCATCTGTTTGAGACACCAGAACGTGAGGAAGAGGTTATGATTACAATTGGTGGGGAAAACCGGGAAAATCAGCTTCAGTCGTTCAGTATTATAAAGCGAAGTTATCGGGTCGGTAGCATGGTTGGTAGTTTGGGTGTTATCGGGCCTAAACGGATGCCATATCCCTATCTTGTTTCAACAATTGAGTATACTGCCCGGGTTTTGAGTGAATTACATTCATAATTGAGCTATCAGTGATATATTTTCCTGTTCCCCTGGTTCCGGTGTTTTGAGTGCAGGGTGAAATTGATTAACTACAGCCAGGAGGTATGCGATATGTCTGAGAAAAAACAGAAAGATGCGGCAGATAAGAAGGACACAGCAGAGGTTTTTTCTGATACTACTGCTGGCGATGGTGCGGAAGAAACAGCAAGGCAAGAATCCGCAGCTGGGGAGAAAGTGAGTGCAGCCGAGAGTGAAATGGAGGAGCCGGTGGACTCCCTAGAGGATCTTAAACAGCAACTTGAGACCATGAGTGACCGGTATGTGCGATTAATGGCGGAGTTCGATAATTTTAAAAAACGGGTTAGCCGTGATTATGAGCGGCTGGGGGAGTCCGCGAATGAAAAACTCATGATTGACTTGATCGATGTGCGGGAAAATTTCGAGCGTGCACTGCGAAGTGGTGAATGTGGGGCCGATTTCCAGAGTCTCTTTGAAGGTATGAAACTTATTTTCAGTAAGTTTGATACAGCTCTTGCAAAACATGGATTGGAACCTTTTGCACAGAAGGGTGATGCTTTTGATCCGCAAATTCACGATGCCCTGATGAAAGCACCACACCAGGAGATTCCCGAAGATCATATCGCAGATATCTATGAAAAAGGATACTACCTGAAAGGGACTGTCATTAAACACGCTAGAGTAATCGTTTCAGGAGGTAAAGCTCCGGATCAGGAGTCCTGATTCCAATCTGATACAATTGATACGGAAGTAAAAAAAATGACAAAAACAGATTATTATGAAATTTTGGGTGTTCAAAAGAACGCCAATGAAGATGAGATCAAGAAGGCATACCGTAAACTGGCTGTTAAGTACCATCCTGACAAAAATCCGGGGGATAGTTCAGCGGAGGAAAAATTCAGGGAAGCAACAGAAGCCTATGAGATTCTCAAGGATCCCAAGAAACGCGCTCAATACGATCAGTTCGGGCACGCGGCATTCCAGAATGGTTCCCAGGGATTCAGTGGAGGGTTCAGTGGTTTTGGTGGGTTTGATCTCTCTGATGCTCTTCGGGCATTCATGAATGATTTCGGTGGTGACTCCATATTCTCCGATCTGTTCGGGATGGGGGGGCGTGGTCGCCGGGGAGGTGGTCACGCTGGAAGCAGAGGTAGTGATCTTCAGATCAGGCTTCCCCTGACTCTTGAAGAGATCGCCAGTGGTGTAAAGAAAACATTGAAGGTCAGACGAAAAGACCGGTGTAGTACCTGTGATGGTTCCGGATCTAAGAGCGGAAAACGAAATGTCTGTCAGAAATGTAATGGGAGTGGCCGAATTCGTCAGGTGGCATCATCATTCTTTGGACAGGTAATTCAGGAGAGTTATTGCCCGGTTTGTCAGGGTGAGGGCTATGTGATGGCCGATCCCTGTCAGGTGTGCGGAGGTTCCGGGCTTGAGCAGACCGAAACTACTGTTGCGGTGGATATTCCGGCAGGGGTTTCTGAGGGGAACTATTTGAGTGTTCCTGAAAAGGGTGATGCAGGGCGAAATGGTGGTCCTGCAGGGGATCTGATTGTCGTTATTCAGGAAAAAAAGCACGAATTCTTTCAGCGCCATGGCATAGATCTGGCCTGCGAGGTCAATATCACTTTTTCAGAAGCTGCCCTTGGCACCAATAAGACGGTACGTACTATTGATGGTAAAGTAAACCTGAAGATTCCATCAGGAACACAATCCGAAAAGATCTTCCGGTTGAAAGGAAAAGGGTTGCCTTCGCTTCATGGCAGAGAGACTGGTGACCAGCTGGTACGAGTCCATGTGAAGACTCCTGAAAAGCTGGGGAAAGCTGCAAAAGAGTTGTTTGAAAAACTGGCTGAGATTGGAATCTGAACTACAGTTCTATTCGATTCATGATCTTGCTTATCAGGGCACTGTTTTGCGCTACTTTTTCTGGATTCGAAGAATTTTCAGCTATTTCGCCCACATGGGTCTGGATTTCTGAAAAGATGTTTCGATAAAATTCAGTGACAGAATTGCATTGGACTGTAATATCCTTTAGCCTGTCTTCTTCCCTGAACGCAAGAGTTGTATTGAGCTTACCATGTCTCAATCTGTTGGCCCACTTCTCTATTTTGTAAAGGGGTACGGCAATTTTTCTGGAATAAAAAAGCCCTATCCCGAAGCCAAGAAGTACAGCCACGATTTCTGCAGCGACAATAGGAGGAAGAATAATGCCGAGGATGCTTTTTAGTTCAAGGTCCTGCATTATATCGTTGCTCATGTAGTAAAAACTTCCTGCATGTGATTTGGTGTTGTAGATAAAAATCAGTAAGCCCAGTGTTAGAAGTGATATGAAGAAAACGGTGATAAAAATCTGAAACGTAATTCGGAACTGGACCGATTTTTTGATGAAAAAGTTTCTGAAAGGATGGCGGATGTTATCGCTCACGATCGGTTCTCCCTGGGAGTGTGGAATAGACTCTGGAAAATTGAAAAATAGAAAGTATTTTTGGGGTTCGCAACAGCTCCGCTCTGTTTAAACTGAAATCATCGGTTAATAGCGGATTAATTCGTTTTTTTTTGGATAGAAACTCCTGAAAAATGCAAAATTTGTGATTTCGAACGACTCTTTTATGAGGGATAATAGTGAGAGGTATGGACAATAGCGGTATTGAAAAGATTGCGGTGCTGGATTTTGGTGGTCAATATGCGCATCTGATCGCCAACAGAATCAGAAGACTCGGTGTCTATTCGGAAATAGTGCCCTGTGACATCGCTGCCGGTGAGCTGAAAGGGTACAGGGGGTTGATTCTTTCGGGATCACCTCATAGTGTTTTGGCTGATACGAGTCCTGAATTCGATGTATCGATTCTTGAGCTGGGTGTCCCGGTTTTGGGGCTCTGCTATGGGCATCAGATTTTGGCAAAAAAGCTTGGTGGATCTGTGTGTAAAGGAACCGGGCGTGAATATGGACGAGCAAACATGACGGTTTTTGATTCATCATCCCTTTTGAAGGGGCTTCAGGATGTAGAGCAGATATGGATGAGTCATGGGGACACTGTAAAGGAGCTCCCGGAGGGTTTCAGCGTACTGGGCTCGACTTCTGATTGTACGTTTGCTGCAGTGGGATTTGTAGCGAAGCAGTTTTATGGTCTTCAGTTTCATCCGGAAGTAACCGATACGCCAAATGGTATGAAAGTGTTGGGGAACTTTCTGGACATCTGTCGGTGTGGGCGGAACTGGAACAGTGACACATTCATTGAAGAGATAACAAGGGAGATCCGTACTGCTTGTGGATCACGTAAAGTTTTTCTGCTGGTTTCGGGAGGTGTAGATTCCACCGTTGCGTTTACACTGCTCAACACTGCCCTGGGTAAAGAGCGTGTGCTGGGTGTGCATATCGATAATGGATTAATGCGACACGGTGAATCAAGGGCGATCATTGATTATATGAATGCGCATGGTTTTGACAATCTCAAGATACTTGATGCATCAAGAGAGTTTCTTGAAGCCCTTGAGGGGGTGACTGAACCTGAGCGCAAGCGCACTATTATAGGAAATATGTTTCTGACTGTAAAGGAACGGGCCTATACTGAATTCAACCTGAATGCAGATGAGTGGATTCTGGCGCAGGGAACTATTTATCCGGATACAATTGAGAGTGCGGGAACAAAGCATGCCGATAAAATCAAAACTCATCATAACCGGGTTGATCTTATTCTTGAGCTTATTGAGAAAGGGCTGGTGATAGAGCCTCTTGCGCAGTTATATAAAGATGAAGTGCGGGAGCTTGGGGAGAAACTTGGATTACCCCGTAAGTTGATCTGGAGACATCCTTTTCCCGGTCCCGGACTTGGTGTCCGGGTACTGTGTTCTGATGGAAAAGCAGACATCCCTGCAGAAGCGGAGAGCTCCAACCTCGCATCGATCGCTCAATCTGCGGGTTATTTTGCAACGATACTGCCGATTCGGAGTGTCGGGGTTCAGGGAGACGAGCGATCATATGCTCATCCGGCTTTACTGGTGGGTGCCAGTGATTGGGTGCACCTTGAAGCATTGTCGACCCGGATCACCAATTCGATTCACACTGTAAACAGAGTTGTTTACGGGATAAAAACAGATGGCTCACATTCCTACAGATGTATTCCTGCCTATATAACTCACGACCGTCTCCAGAAGCTTCGGGCCATAGATAATCTGATAACAGAACTTCTTCACAAATCCGGAGAATATGACTCGGTCTGGCAGATGCCTGTTGTATTGCTCCCCCTGATTAACAGTGCCGGTGCTGAATGTGTTGTGTTGCGGCCAATTGTTTCACAGGAAGCCATGACTGCGCGTTTTGTTCCGTTGCGTAAAGAGACCCTTGATGCGATTGTGACAGGCGCATCGGCTATTGAGGGAATCGGAGATATCTTCTTTGATATTACCCATAAACCACCTGCTACCATTGAATGGGAATAGTGTAACGCACAACGCAAATTGATGCGGATGCTGAGCTTAGAATTCAGCTCCCAGAGAGAAATAGTTTATCGGTTTCCAAACATCATATTTCCAATCCGTTGGCCAACCCCGGTCATACCTCAGGACAAATATTCCCAGGTTGGCCCGAAGGCCAAAACCAAATCCTCCATAGAGTTTGTCTGGCAAGGGCAATCCACTATTTCGTTCGCCGGCTTCCCAGGCGTTACCAATATCCGCAAAAAAGGCTCCATTTATATATCTGACCTGCATGGGGAATGGCCATACAACTGATATCTCTTTTATAAAAGGAAATCTGAATTCAGAGTTAAGAACAACCGCTCTGCTCCCTGATATATCGAGATAGTCCCATCCTCGGAATGGCGTAACGAAATCTGAATAAAACGTGAAGGGAATGTTTTTTTCGTACTGGTCCAGATTGACCTGATAAAACAGCCAGTTTTCGTTTCCTCCCAGGAGATAGCGTCGGGCTGATTGCTTTTCACCAAGGGGAAAACTTACACCTGCAAAAAGTCGGTTGGCCCATACGAAACGTTTCAGTATGTGCAGGTACGATCTGAAATCTGCATCGAGTGAGACAAACGGGTCACTGATAAAATGCAGCGAGGGCGATACCAGTACTGATCCCTTTGCACGGATTCCATTGAGAGGGCCGGTTATTCCCCAGAGAATGTTATCATATATATAGGAAAGGGAGGGGAGAAGAGCTGTGGAGCTGATTACGGATCCGTCAAAACCGACAGGGCGTCGTTCGATGCTGCGGGTAAAGACCTGAAAATCGATTCGCGAAAAGAGAGAAAAAGGGTATTTTGCAACAAAGAAACCACCAAATTCCGTATCATGATACAAATGATCTCCGAATATGCCGGCGCTGCTGTAGTCCTTGCTATAATATCCACCTATTCCCAAATCTAGGCGCTGGCGTACATAATAGTACGATGCGTACAGGTGCATATAACTTTTGAAGTTACCCTGAATGTCACCGGCAACTGTTATCTGGTGATCTCCCATCATATCACTGAAAGCCAGCAACCATTGCCCGGCCGGACTGTAATAGGTACTGATTCCTAAACCAAACGTTATCAGATCAGGTGTAAATTTCAATCTGTAGGGTCGTGATGGTAGTGTTTGTGCTGGTTGCATTGCCTCTGAACTGTCATGTTGCACTAGTGAATCATTCTTGACCTTTTCTGCAGCTGAATCAGGATTATGGGTATCTGAAGTATTGCTCAGCAGTTCAGTGGGGGTGGGCTGCATTGTACCGGTGCCTGGCTCTAAAAGGGGACTTGACTCCACCGTGCTGTCCGGAGCAGATGTTTTCCCTGTGGCTTGTATAGCTGCGGCAATCCTCTCGTCTGCCAAACCGGCTGTGTCGGTTCCGGGAATTATACTGTCTTCAGTCAGAGGAATTGTATCTAAAGTGAGTACTTGAACTAGCGTATCCGGGAGGCTTTCTGTGATTTCGTCTTCTTCGGTTATATCGGAGACACCTTTTCTCTGAATGTTTACTGTAGTATCGATTATCTCTTGAATTTCGCTGTCAGGTTTCATCTCTACAGGGGCAAAGAACCGTTGTGATGTATCGCGTAGAGATTCGATCCAGCGGGTGGGCTGCAGTGAGTCTGCAACCAGTTTTTGCATCGGCTGCTCTATCATCAGTACATCCCAACCCTGTTGCTGGTAAAATGAAAACACGATAGATTTCCCATCCTGAGACCAGTCAGGATTAGAGCAGCCCCCTGTATAATTTGTCAGTGGCTTTGCTTTGTCGAGAGAGTCAGGAACTCCGATGTAGATGTTGTCTATTCCGTTGCGGTCGGAGATAAACAGAATATTGTTCCCATCCGGAGAGTAGCATGGTTGTTTCTCATTCCAGGGGGTATTTGTGAGTCGCTCGAATTTCCCTGATTGCAGATCAATGGTTGCCAGTTCAAGGGAGGGTGCAGATCCATACTGGGGCAGGATAGCACCGGAAGTGTCCTGCAGAGAGAAGATCACCTTTTTGCCATCCGGAGAGAAATGAGGATCTGCTTCAAACTGGATATTTCTGGTTAATCGTTGAAGGGAGTCGGTCCTTATATCATAGAGAAAAAGATCACTCATGCCACTGTCAATACCGGAGAAAACGATGAAGTTTCCGTCGCTGGACCAGTCGGGGCTTGAAATACTTTGAACAGGGGTCAGGATCTTTTTTTTCAGTTTTTTCTTTTTGACATCGACTATTCGTATTTCATCCCTGCCATTATTGTAGGTGACGAATCCCAGTTCGCGGCTATCAGGTGACCAGCATATACCGCTTCTGAAGGGGTGAAACGATTCAAAGTAACCTCCATAGCCGTTCTGACTTATTTGGTGAACAATTTTCCCGGTCTTATCGCTTATCAGAATACGTGTGTAGTCGCGCCGATCACTGAAAAAAGCAATGAGACTTCCATCGGGCGATATTCTGGGACGCAAATTAAAATGATGACGTGTTTTGAGGCGGGCAGTGAGTGCTGTTGCATTTTGAGAGGGGCGGATTCTTTTCCCGATTTCCGGCCAGTAGATGCGTTTGAGCTCCTGAATCCACTCTTTTCCCAGTTCATCGACATCTTTCCCATAAACTTTCTTGATAGAATTCTCAACCATCTTGGTTTTTTTGAATTCGCGCAGGAATCGATGGAACGCGTCGGTACCTCTGCTTGCTTCCAGATAAAAGAGAAAAGACTGGCCGCCTTTATAGGCCAAAAATCCATTGAGTGCAGGACCGGGTACTGGTACAGAGCTATGTATTACCTGATCCATCATAAACATATCTGCTTCTGTATCCCAGCCAGATGAAAGGTATTCAGCGGAACCTTCCATAAACCAGAATGGGATTTGAATGCTGTTAAACCTGAGACTCCCACCAAAATTATCGTTGAGTATGCCCAGAACATAGGCGTGGACCAGTTCGTGATGCAGAACGTGTCGGAAATCGCTGAAGGAGCCATTGAATGGGATTGCTATTCTGTTTTTAAAAAATTCTGTAAATCCACCGACTTCTTCGGGAATTATTTCGGTAATTATATTTGTTTGAGCAAAAAGATTGGGATTACCATATATTATTAGTGGAATTCGATCTTTACGGGCAAACTGAAACTGTTCCATAAGAGAATTATAAGCGTTTTCGACCCATGTGTAGGCAATTTGAGGGAGATTACCCATGTTTTGGTGAAAGTAGATGTCGAAATGAGCTGAGGAGGACTGTTTCCAGATGAGGTTTGTGTATTGTACTTTATTTTTCCCGAATCCCGAAATTTGTGAAACAGAGAGCAGGATAATCAGAATAAAACAATGATAAACCACTCGCATGATAGTCTTTCTGGTGGGGTTAAAATGGAATACTTGAAATTATTTCTTCCCTTGAGCTATTATTCCAGCATAGATTGTTTTATGAAGATACTATATGGGATAGAAAATGGCAGTGAACATGGTGGTCAGAAGTGGCGCAAAAAGTACAATAAGTCAAAAAACTCTTGCATTTATGTTGCCGATATACTTTTTTAGAATAGATCCTGAGATGTACCAAACCGTGCAGCCCAGGGGGGGGAATTGACATCTTGCAAAATCAAAACTATTTTGTGTACGCCCTCTTTGGCTTGCAGGCGGGGGTAATATATCTCTATCTGCAAATTAATTTAAGCCCTTAATAAAACCCGGGTCCTATGATAACACGGAAAAAAGATCTTGCTATTGGTGTCTTGTTCATTTTAGTAATGGCTGCATGTGTTGCTCATGCAGGAAAGAAGATTATTGTCCCACATGACTTTCCCTCCATTCATGCTGCCCTTGGCGAAGCTGATGAAGGGGACACTGTTTATGTGAGTAAGGGTGTGTACTACGAGAATATTGCACTGGTCGACAATGTGATCCTTCTGGGGCAGGATATGGTACATACTGTTATTGATGGCAGACGACAGGGACCCTGTGTTTTAGGTGCTGATGGGGCTGTTATCTCCAATTTCACTATTCGGAATGGAACAACTGGTGTACTCTGTAAAAACACTCGTCCCATCATCGCTCGTAATTTAATTGTCGACAACAAAGGTGCCGGGATTCATGCGCTGATCTCGTTGCCTGACATTAATAACAATGTCATCTACCGCAATGAGTGGACCGGCATATTTCTGGAATCAACACGGGGCACCCGGACTAGTGTCGATCACAATGTTATTCTGGAGAATGGTTATTCGGGGATTTTCTGCGCTCACAGAACAGAGATATTGATTCGAAATAATGTTCTTTCACGGAATAAGCAGTATGGGATATACATCGCTCCTGAAGCCAGGAAAACACGAATCATCAATAATAATATCTATAATAACCGTCACCCTTTTAACAGCAATGCTGTAGTTCATCAGAGTAATATTTCCAGTGAACCGGTATTCATTTCGCCTGCTCATCCTGAGTATAATTATTTTGTCAAATCAGTATCTCCTTGTAAAGGAAAGGGCGAAAATGGAACTGATATTGGTCTGATTACTGAGCAGATGGTTGTAGCACTTACAACAGACAGGGATGGTGATGGAATACCCGACGATGTTGATCAGTGTCCTGATGTAGCCGAAGATCTTGATGGATTCGAGGACATTGATGGCTGTCCTGATTATGACAATGATAAAGATGGTATTTATGATGCTCAGGATCAGTGTCCGAATGATCCGGAGGATAGGGATGGTTTTCAGGATACTGATGGCTGTCCTGATTACGATAATGATAAGGATGGAATTCCTGATTCTCTGGATGCCTGTCCCAACAATCCCGAGACGATTAACGGATACAAAGATGACGATGGCTGTCCAGATGAGAAGCCCCAGGAGATCAAACAGACGCTTATCCTTCGTGGTGTTAATTTCAAGACAGCAAGTGCAGAACTACTGGAAGAATCCTATTATGTGCTTGAGCAGGTTTATAACAGTCTGGAGGCATATCCGAGTGTTAGAATCGAGATCGGAGGGCATACAGATGATCAGGGTTCAAATGATTACAACCTTGCTCTTTCGTATGACCGGGCTAAATCAGTTATGAACTACCTGGTTATGCGCGGTATCAGTGCCGAAAGGATTGTTGCTCGGGGTTATGGGGAAGATCGTCCCATAGCTTCAAATACAAGTGCAGAGGGACGTGCTAAAAACAGGCGGGTAGAGGTAGTTCCGCTCAACTAAACATTTTGGGGAGGCTGGTTTATCGTGAGGTATCAATTCATTTCTGCACCATTTAAAGTTAGGCTGTGCTTAATGGTGTTACTGCTTGCGGGGGCTGGGTATATTGCCCAGAGCAGTGATGGTGGGTATGATGCTCCCTATTTTCAAGCTGATTTTACACAGGATCTCACTGAGTGGACATCTGCTTTAATCAATCCGGCATTACTGTACAGGGTTAATCAGATGCATCTGGGGTTCAGCATCTATCGGTGGGAGAAACAACTTGGTTTTCAGAATGGTTCTTTTTTATACCCGATTCGCAAAAATCACACGGTGGGTCTTACCATTCTGGGCAAACGAACGCAGGTTGAACAAAAAAGAATTGATCAGAACCTCAATATTCAGGATGATGGTGTAACCAGTTTTCAGGACATCTGGGCAATCGGTAATTATGGTGTAAGGGTGCTTCCCTGGCTGATGTTGGGAGCAAATGTCAAATTTCGGTACCAGTACCAGTTTGGTGAACCGGCATTCTCTCATATCCCGGGAATCGATCTAGGCATTTACCTCAATCCTCTGGATCATTATCGCTTCGGGGATCTGGGGTTGAGTCTTATGTTTCAGGACCTGCTTCCTACTCAGGTCAACTGGGATGGTTCAAACAATCCGGAAGTGACGGTTAATCGGGTCAGAGCTGGGATCCGCTACGCATTATTCAATGATAATCTGGTCGGTGATGTTGAATTGCTCATTGATAATGCATTGGTCGGCATTTTCGAAAATATCGAGAGTTATGCAGAGATGTTTCTCAGTTCTGATTCAAGTGGTGTGAAAATTGGAAGTTTTCCGGTTGCGTATCGAATGGGTGTTCACCTGAAGTACATGTTTCTTCCTCAGCTCTGGTTCAAGGGTGGATGGACTAACAATAACATACCCTACCTTGGATTCAATTACAACATCATCTATCCTCTTCCGGAAATGATAAATTATTTAAACTTCGATTTCAATTTTGGTTACAGTTTTATAGAATCTCTCATGAAAGATGGAGATAAGAAAGATGAGCGGGATGTTACGCTTATGTTCAAGATATCAACTGATTTTGGACCGACTCGCGAGCAGCGGGAATCAAAACGGTTGTACGACAAACTGATCCTGGCACCGATGGATGCCTATAACGAAGCAATGAGATTATATCTGGCCGGAAAATACTGGGAAGCTGCTTTTGCGTTTGGTAAAGTCCTTTCACTCTTCCCCAATTTTCATCTTAATGATAAGGCAACCTGGTATATGGGAAACAGCTACCGTTTCCTCTACATGAACGACATTGCACGGCAAGTATACAAAGAGGCTCTGGAGGAGTATACGACCTCAGAAATGCGTTCAAAATATCTGTATGGTTTGCAGGCGCTTGATTACAGAGAAGGAAAATTTGAGGATGCATTGAAAAACCATGCCTTTATCATCAATCTCTACGGGGACAGTGATATCCGACCGGATGCAGATTATCTTGCTGGTGAGATCCACTTTCAGCAGAAAAATTACAACGTTGCTGAACAACTGCTCGGCTCGATTCAGCCCGGAGATCCTAACTATCTTTATGCTCAGTATACTCTTTCTATTATCAACATTGATAATAACCGGGAGCAGGCTGCCATCAAAAACCTCTCTGCGATTATTAGTGACACAACTCAGGAATCATCGGATCAGCTCTTGCAGGATGCTGCAAATACCAAATTAGGTCACCTCTATTTTGAAATGGGAGATAAGCTGCGTCTTGCGGTCGAAGCCTATCAGCGGGTACCGGATAATTCACCGTATCAGGATGAGGCACTTCTTGGAACTGCCTGGGCCTGGATTAAAGTGAATCAGCCCAATGTTGCTTTGCAAACCATTGATAAGCTAATTTCTCTCTATGCTGCATCACCACTTGTGCCGGAATCGTACCTGGTAAAGGGATATTCTCTGATGCTGCTGAAGAGGCATGGCGAAGCTATTTCTGCACTGGAGCAGTGTATCACAACCTGTAATCGTGATTTTGTAACAGACGAAGCATTGGAAAATAGAAAAATTAAATTCGAGCAGTATACATCTCAATTTGCTCCGACTGCGGACAGAATTAAAAAGAATGCTTTAAGGAAGCCAACCAATAAAACTCTGGAAGAACGACCCGAGCTGCAAAAACAGTTCGATAATTTTGCAAAAGAATCCAGAGAATATTTTAATTACACTCTCCTGGCGAAATCTCATTCCAGATTTTTCAAAAGGAAAGAAGAGATACTGCAGGATGCTGAATATGCTCTTGCAAAGGCTACCAAAATTGTTGGTGCCAAAAAAGAGATTAAGATTATACAGGATCAGAAGAAGGAAGAAGAGAAAATTGATGTGCAACTGGAGAAACTCAAAGGTGAACTCGAAAAGTATGAATAATAATCGGTTTTCAGATTATAAAAGGAGAGCAGGAGACATGACAAAAATTTTTAGAACGGCAATGATGGTTCTGATTGCACTGAGCTCTGTGGTACTCATTTTACCTGGTTCACTCAGTGCTGCTTCTGATAAGAGAGCAGAAATTCTTAAGCAGATTCAAAAACTGGAAGCTGAACGGCAAAAGTTGCGGGAAGAGGCTAACAAAAAAATAGAGACCACTGCAAAACCGCAGGGTGACAAGCTGTTACAGATTGTCGATCGTTACGAAAAGCTCCTCGCAAACTGCTCGGTCAAAAAAACGGAACGTTGTGCAGATGTTATCTACACGCTGGGAGGATTGTATTACGATCAGGGTCGTGATGATTACGTGAGACGACGTGAAGAATACGAAAAAGCAATGAACGACTATGAGCGCAATCCCCGGGGGCCGGAGCCTATCAACCCTTTGCCCGATTACTCCAAAGCCCTTGGTATGTATGAGCGGCTTCGTAATGAGTATCCTGATTTTCCGAAATTGAGTGAAGCATTATACCAGATGGGTAACATTTATCTGCTCATGGGTGATCTGGACAGGACAAAAGATGTCTTTACTATGATCGTGGAAAAATATCCGGGCAGTCCACGTGCTTCAGGTGCACATTTCCGCTTGTCCGATCTCTGTTATCTGGACAATGATCACTCCTGTGCCATCAAGCACCTTGAAAAAATCAAAAAAGATGAGATCGATCTCCAGAACTGGGAAATGGTGGTTTATAGAAAAGCTGAAGTGTACTATAACATGGGTGAACTTGATAAAGCTGTCAGTTTGTTTCACAGCTATGTGGAGCAGTGTGATGCAGGGTTGTTTATTAAACGGGAATTCCGTGAAATGGCCCTTGAGTTCATGGCTATCTCATTTTCTGATATGGAAAACGGAGCACAGGAAGCCATAAGCTTTTTCAAAAAAGTAGGGAAAAAGCCTTATGAGGATTATGTATTATATACAATCGGTATCAAAAACAGAACTCATGGTCAGTTTGATGCTGCTATCACGGCTTTGACTACAGCACTGAAAAAGTTCCCCAATTACAAGGAAGCTCCAACTGCGCGTCAGGCTCTTATTGAATGTTATGTGGTGAAAAAAGAACATGAAAAGGCAAATGACGAGCGTGTGCGGCTTGTTGATGACTACGGACCGTCAAGTGAATGGTACAAATATAACAGCAAAGAGCTGAAAGTTATTGAACAGTCACGCAATGAAGTGAAAAAAGCACTGGGACACATCGCAATTTACTACCATGCTCTTGCCCAGAAGAAAAAAGACAAGTCTGCATTTGAAAAAGCGCTTAAACGCTACAACGAATATTTCAGCAAATTTCCTGAAGATAAATGGAAAATCTATGAATTCCGGTATAACATCGCTGAAATCTACAGCGCAATGGGCGATTGTGATAAGGCTGCGGAGAACTACGATTTTGTAGCAATGCAGGACCTGTCAACCTATCCCGAGTACCGGGCAGAAGTTGATACACTGGGAATGGATCATGATGATGTTGAAAAGAGAAAACAGGAAAGTAATAAAGGACCGGTAGTTATTTCCCAGGAAGATGCTGGTTACAATGTTATTGTTGCTTTAGATAATTGCCGTAAAAAAGGAATGGCTAAAAATGGTGTTTCAGATGAACAGGCTTACAATCTTCCTGAAACAAAGAAACTTCTTGATTATACCGAGAAATTTCAGACCCGTTTCCCAAAGAGCTCAAATGCTTCTGAGGTCCTTTATCTAGCCGGTAATATCCATTATGCAGCTAAATCATACGACAATGCAATACGCGTTTTCAAGCAGGTTGCAGATAATTACCCTGATGCGAAAGTAGCAGATAAATCGATGCGTATGCTGGCTAACAGCTACTCGAACTCAGGGCAGTTCGATATGGCAATGGGAATGTATAGAACACTGCTATCAAAACAGGCATCCGGATCACCTGAACATGCAGAAGTCCTTGATCTGGCAGCTGGTGCCATGTACAAACGGGCTGAAACCATGAAGAAAAGCGGCGATCTAAATGGTGCAGCGAACGCATTCAAAGCCATTTACAATGAATTTCCAAATAGTAAGGTTGCTGACCGAGGCTGGTTTGAAGCTGGTGTATGTTATGAGGAGTTGAAGGATTACGACATGGCTGCCAGCAATTTTGAAGAGCTTGCTGTTAAATTTCCCAAGTCAACTCTCCGCGAGCGAGCATACATGCGGGCCGCTGATAACTACAAAACCGGCAATAAACTCGATCGGGCAGCACAGGTCTATCAGACTGCCGCCAACAACATTACAAAGGCGGAATTCGCTATCCCAAGCTTGTCATCAGCATCCGAATGCTATCAGAAACTCAATCAGTTCGATATGGCAGGAAAGATGTTCGAGATGATATACGAGCGTTACTCCAATGATCCTAAGACCCCACAGGCACTCTACAATGCCGGTCTTATCTTCGAAAAGGGAAAACTCTATCCCAATGCTATCAATGTCTACGATATTCTCTCAAAACGGTTTCCGGAATCTGAGTATGCTGCAGAGGCATTCTTCTCGATCGGGCTTTGTTATGAAAAGATGGAGCAGAACGAGGATATGGCGAATGTTTTCTCTGAATACGCTCAGAAGTATGCCAACGATCGTTTCAAACAGGTTCAGGCTCTGGTAAAAGCTGGTGATGCCTACTTCAATCTCAATAAGATTAACGAAGCAGAGAAGAATTATCTCCTTGCAACATCGGTGTATGAGAAGTTCAAAAAAGAAGCAGACATTGACGTGGCTTCAATTGCAAAAGCTTATTTCAAACTGGGAGAGGTTTTCTACAGCAGGTTTGAGAAAATCAAGTTGGTTTCCAAGAACGAAAAAGACATGAAAAACCTCATCAAGGATAAAACCAAAGCTCTTGAGGAACCGGCCAAGTATTATGCTAAGGCAATCGAGCTTGGTGTTGCAGACTGGACAGTTCGGGCGACCTACATGATTGGTATGGGGTTTGTCGATATGGCTGAGGCGGTTTCAAATCAGACACTTTTCGGTTCTGCGGAACAGAAGATTGCAGGAAAGATCAAGATTCTATCCAGTTTAGACAAATACTACGAAAAGGCACAGGAATACTTCTATAAGAATATCGACTGGGCTCACAATCAAAACATCAAGGGTGAATATATTGAGAAGTCAATTGATAGGTTCACTGAGATGATGTATCGTCGTGGTCAGATAATGGAGCAGGTCGGTATTGAGTTTGCGAGTGCTCCGATTCCACGAGAGCTCAGTGAAGATGAAAAAGAAGCATACCGTCAGCTGCTTGAGGAAAAGAAACTTGAGGCAATGGACGCTGCGTTGCCAAAATATGAAGATGGTATCCGTGGTGCCAAAGAGCTGGGCATTGCTAATAGTAAATGGATAGAGACGATTAAAGAGCGTATACGAGAAATCAATCCATCTTCTGAAGTACTTAATCTCCAGATCACAGAGTGGGTACCAAAAGAAGTTCCGCAGACTCAGGTTGCCCAGGGTGGTGTACCAGGATCAGCTGGTGACAATCAGGCACCACGAGTTCGGGACGAGGAATATGATAGGGCTATGCGCCGCATTCAAAACATTATGGGAATGCAGATTCCAGTTGAGGAAAAAATCAAGCAACTCAACAGAATCGAAATGGATGCTCAGCGAAACATAGTTCTTGAGGATGAGAGAATAAAGGAATTGAAAGGACAGACAGGTATGTAATATGAAAAGAAAGGAGTGGTAAGTCGTTTTCAATTTTTCTGAAAATAATGTGTAACGTTTCTGTATTACTGTACGTCTACTCTATGAAAGGAGTTCCAAATGGGTGAGTTTCAAATGTTGTTCAAGTTTATTATCGATGGTTTCGTATCTCCTGGAAGTTTCGCCATGTGGGCAATTCTCTTTGTTCTCTTTGCAACCTGGGGTCTCATCGCTGAAAGAGTATGGTATCTCTTCTTCAAGTGTGGAACCGGAAGTGGCACATTTATGGCCGGAATTTCAAAGTATCTCAAATCAGGCGATTACGAAAAAGCGATTAAATACGCTACATCGGTAAGTACTCCACTCGCCAAAGGTGTTACTGCTATTCTTCAGAACCGTGGTAAGGGCGCAAAAGCGGTACAGAAGTCAGTTGACGAAGTGTTCCTGACTGAAGCACCGAAAATGACCCGGAACATTCCGTTCCTTCCCACTCTTGCCAACCTTGCAACACTGCTTGGACTGATGGGAACGATCTACGGACTGATGATCGCATTCGACGCTATCGCTAACGTTCCAGCTGCACAGAGAGCACAGGCGCTGGCAACAGGTATTTCCGTTGCTATGTCAACAACTCTGTGGGGTCTTCTTGTAGCTATTCCTACCATTCTTGTTCATGGTATTCTGGCTAACAAAGCAGATAAGCTGGTTGAAGAGATGGATGAGAAGACAGCAAAACTTATTAACCTTGTCGAAGAATAATCGTCTACCCGAGGGTAAAGAACTATGGCGAACAAAAAGAAGAAAAAGATAATGGCCAGTAGTGATATGGATTTGAAGCCATTCATGAATCTCATGGTGGTGCTGATCCCTATGCTGCTGGTGTCAGCCGAGTTCGCGAAGGTTGCGGTTATTGATATCAAATTGCCGGAGCAGCGTGGATCTCAGACAAAAGCTGCAGTGAAAGAGGCTCCTACAGAAGACAAGAGCGAGAAGCTGCTTCTGACAGCCATCATCACTGACTCAGTTGTCACTCTGGGAGCTAAGGGTGGTTTCATGCCCAGTCTCTTCTATCGTGAGTATCACCGATATGTCGCAAAAGATGACCAGGCGGAATTCACTGTAGAGTTTGAGCCGGGAAAAACACCGAAACATCCGAAATCCGGAAGGGATATGCAAATTTACGAAAGATATGATATTTATCTTTATACCTGCGATGAAAACCGAAATGTCCTGAATCGTCTCTACTCAAAACACAATGAGATGATTACCGACAAAGACGGTCAACCGGTAGAGAAGGTAAATGTTGGGGATACTGTCTATGCCTTGACTAATCCTCGTCGTGTCATCGTTGTGAGGGATCCTTCCGAATTCGAGCTCAAGCCGCTCTCTGCGTACGATGAACTCCAGAACCGTCTCATGAAGGTGAAGGAGCGGTATCGTGAAGCAGAAGATGCAGATGATATCATTATCGCTGCTGAAAACGAGGTCATGTACGATAAAATCGTGCAGATCATGGATAAAGCGCGGGCTGCGGAATTTCCGAATATTTCCATCGCGAAACTGAGGGGTTGATATGGCAAAAGGTCATCAAAGAAGAGTACCACGAAGTGCTGATCTCAATATTACCTCCATGATGGACATGTTCACCATCATTCTTGTGTTCCTTTTGAAGAGCTTTTCTGCTGAAGGTAGTCTTCTTACCAATGCAGATAACCTGACGCTCCCAAACTCGGAATCCAAGAAGAAACCACAGGAAGTCAATCTGCAGCTTGCAGTGACAACTGATATGATTCTGGTGGATAATCTGCCTGTTGTTCCGACTGAGGATGTCCGGAAAATCCCTTTTGATGAACCGGATCCTATTGTTGGAAAACTGGAGGAAAAGTTACGGTCCTGTTATGCGCAGGAAGAGGAAATGGTCCGTTTGGGTGCACTGAATTCTGTTCAGGGGAAAATCGTTATCCAGGTTGATAAAAACATGGATTTCGACTGCCTCTTCAAGATCATGAATACTTGCGGAAAAGTGGGCTATAATAATATGAATTTTGCAGTTATGGAAAGAGGTGAATAACTGTGAAGTACAAGGTTCTAATCAAAAAGTGCAGCGATCCTCAGCGTGCAACCCGCATTGCAGAAGAGATTGCCCGATGGTCCGGGAGTACCGTTGATGTGGTGTTTGGAGTCATCACACAGAAACCGGTATGTATCCGGAAAGAAGCCGAGAAAGAGGAAGCTCTACGGCTTAAGGGGCAGTTTGAGGCGGTTGGTGCTGAGGTCGATCTCGTTGCTATCGGCGGCGGAGTAGCTCCTGTTGCTCAACAACAGGTTGCAAAGTCGGGTGATGACGACGATGATGATGCACCGGGAAGAATTCTGACAGACGGTGAGTTGGTTCAGAAATTCAAAGAACGTCCTGATATCTTTGTGCTCGATCGGGACATCAGACTCAGAAATCTGGAAATAATCGCAATTATTCTGGCCATTATTTCCGGTATTTACCTGAGTACCCGGGAAATTGTCACCGTAGCAACCGACTTCTTCGAAAAAATTCCTGAGGAGCGGGTAGCGAAACTCGTTAAAGATGAGGTTCCTGCTACTTTGCAAAAGAAGGAAGAAGAGAAGAAAAAGGAAGAAGAGATTAAGACCGATAAGAAAAAGCTCAAGCCCACTCCGAACAAGGGTGCCGGTGGTATGCAGGGTGGTGGTGGTGATCCACGTGCTCGTGTTACTCACAAGGGTGTTCTTGGTATCATTTCCGGGCAGATAAAGGGTAAATCGGTCGCATCTGCTGATATCTTCGGAAAGGGAGGATTCGCTACAGACATCGATGCTATCCTGCAGGGTGTTGGCGGTCTCAAATCCGGAGGTAGCGGTGGTGTTGGTAGAAAAGGTGTAGCCGGTATCGGATACGGTGCAGGGTACGGAAGCGGATTCGGTGGAAGCGGTGCCGGTGGCATTGACGATCTCATCGGTGGGCTTATGGGTGGTGATGGAGGTGGTGGACTCGACCTTAAAAAGCGGGGTTCACTGAAAATATCTGCACCTGAATTCCTTAAAGGTGGAGCTCTCACTGGTGGAAGAAGTAAGGCCAGTATCATGCGTGTTGTGATGCAGAACCTTGCTGCACTCCGTTATGCTTACAATAAACGACTCCGCGAAAAACCCGGTTTAAAGGGAAAAGTAACGGTGAAGTTTGCTATCGATGAATTCGGAAAAGTCATTTTCGCTCAGGTTGTAGAGTCGACAATGGATGATTCTGAACTGGAGACTGAGATTGTCAGTAAGGTCAAACGGTGGGTCTTCGAAAAAATCGATAAACCCGGTGATGTAACCGAAGTAGTTTATCCTTTTGTGTTCTCGCAATAAGAAATCTCCAAAAAAAATCTTGCATTCCGTTACACAGGATGATAAGATTCAGATACTTGAGTACAGGAATAAAAACAGGGATGCGTCGGATGGTCGACGCATCCTTTCTGGTTCCTGACCATCGTTTACCTGCACTCTACAATACCGTTAAAGTTCATTTCAATGGGAGGATCTGATATGAAAAAGGCACTGATGTGTATGCTGGCGGCCGGCTGCTGTGTCGGAAGTTATGCAACGGATGCACGGGTAATTTCAATGGGTAGGCACGATGCATTTTTCATGGATGAAGTGAGTATCTTTCGAAATCCGGCAAACATCAGTATTTACCCGAATATGGTATACGGATCATACGGGTGGTACATGCCGGATCAACAGAAAGATGCTAACAACGACCTTTCTGCATTAGGCAGGAACAATCGCGATCCTGAGGATCCTTTTTTCGGTGCTGTAATATCCTATTCTCTGGATCAGGGAACTGATGGTGGCGGGCAGTATCCGATGCTCTCTCTGGGTGCTGTTTTCAATCGTCGCGATGAAATGCTTGATTATGTGACACCCGGTAATAGTAAATACATTGCCTCCGGTGTCGATTCACTGGAAATACCGGTAGGAAAGGTAGATCTGCTACTTGGCTATGTGTTAAAAAACGGAGGAATGCTCGGTGGTGGAGCCTATATGGCAATGCAAAAGAGAGATGATAATGGGAAACGTCTTGAAACAACTCTTTATAAAGGGAACCTCGGTCTCAACTGGCCTGTTGCAAAAGCAATGGATCTTGAACTCTCTATCGGTGGTGGTACCATAACCGCTATTGGTCAGAGTGATGATGGTAAAGTAAAGACAATTGCAAACAGGGATTACTTCGGCAGAATCGAAGGTCGTCTATTCTCTGCTTTGGCTGCGTTGAACGGGGATTTTGTCCCACACTTTAGAGTTGACATGATGGAGTTCGATGTTAACAACATTTTCCAGGTTGATGTCTCCGCAGGAATAGGTCTCAATATCAATGTTGATAAAGGATTTTTCTGGGGTGGATTGCAATTTCTCTACGGACAGAAAGACAGCTCTCATGTTTCTGCACGTGAGCATGTTGGTGGGAGAGTTAGTTTCGGTATTGAACGAAATATCGTGTGGGACTGGTTTGTTATCAGAGTTGGTGGTCAGAAAGAACTTATTTATATAACAGAAGGTCCCAATAAGGGCTATCTGAGGGAAAATAGTTCAAATGATGCATCTGATAATGATCTGGTTAGTCTTGGTTTTGGAATCAATATAGAAAACAGACTACGAATTGATTTTGTTGCTGCTGAAGACATTGCTTATACGTTCACGAATCTGATCAGTGGTCCACAACACCATCTGTTCAATAGAGTCAGTGCAACCTACAGTTTCTAAAGCTGCACAGAGATTTTTTATGAAGGGCGGGTTCCTGGTGAGGGGACCCGCCCTTTTGTGCTTTCTGCACATTATAAGTAGTTTACGCTCAGTGTATGAAGTAATTTAGAAGTATTCAATATTTCAATTACTGAGGTCTATGCGTGCAATAAAGGTTGAATCTTACACCATTCCTGCGTTTCTCCTAGCATTTATCTTCTGTGGGGCAATCGTTGGTGAAACCGTTTCGCTTTCGTTAGTTGTTTCTGCTCTCGGTTCTACAATTATCAGTAAACTTTACCTGATAAACGGATTGCTACTGCTGGGGTTGCCTCTTCTTTTTTTCGGTAATATCGATCGTCTGGATAGAGGAAAACTACTCTCTAATCAGCTTCTGATTACTACCACCCTATTGTTTTTGCTGTTTGTTCTGCTGCTTTTTTCGATGCGTTTCAATTTTCCCTGGGTCAGACTTCTGCTTATTGCACTCTACCCCGTTTCGTACCTCTCCAAAACCACCCTCTTTCTCACATTCTGGACACTTGCTAACGACATATTTTCTACCAGTGAGTCAAAAAAAACATTTCCGGTAATTGCTGCCTGGGGTTTTGCTGGAGCCCTGGCAGGGGCTTGTGCTGCACGCTTATTGATAATTGTCGTTTCATCCGAAGTGGTAATTGGCCTGTGGGCTGCCTTTTACGTAATTGCCTGGGTCTTTGCCCGGAAGACCCGGAGTCGTTTCTCCGGGTATTTAGTCCCGGGTGAAGATGTACCGGATAGCAGTGGGTCTGGGGTACTGGCGAATGCAGGTACCGTGCTCACAAATAAACTGGTCAGATATATCGCCATACTGTATTTCTTTATCTTTGTTGCAGTGTTTTGCCTTGATTATCTTTTTTGGAACAAATGTCACGAATGGTTTTCTACTTCAGAATCGATCGCCTCGTTTCAATTCTCCTTTTATTTAATACATGCACTGGCAACCATGGGTGGACTTTACTTTATTTTACCCCGGCTCATCTCAAAGATCGGATTTTCCCGTATTCTTTACATTTTACCTATGGTGCTGCTGAGTGGTGCGTTGATCCTGTTTTTTTTCCAGGTTGCAGGACCGGCCAGTTCTCTTTTTATTGTTTTTATAACAGTGCAGTTTTTCCGGCACCTGACATTTGAAAACGCATTTTCACCGATTTACCAGATGTTTTTTGCTGCAATCGAAAAGGAGAAACGGGGTCGGGCAAAAACAGTGCTGGAGGGATTTGTAAAACCGGGAGCGATCATCACCGCCGGACTTCTTCTGATGCTCATAGGTTACGACCCGCTTCTTATCCTTCTTCTGGTTACAAGCTGTGGTGCAGTGCTTATTCTCACCGCATTTCATATCAGAAAGACCTATGCATTGTCATTGATTCCCGAAACGCTTCAGCGGCTTGAACCAAATAAACTCATCGCTGAGCTTCGTGGTTTTGGAGATCACACTCTCATGACTTTGATAAGAAAGTATTCGACTTCTGAAGATGCGGATATGAGAAGTGTTTCGGTAAAACTGCTCGCAGGAATAAGTACCGGTCAGGCGTTAGAATGGCTTACAGAGATCTACAGTAAAGAGCGAATTACCGGGATAAAGGAGCTCATTGCACGATCTTTGGGAGGGCATTTCGGCTATGGAACAAAGCCATTTATCGAGAAACTCCTAAGTGAACGTAACCCCAGGATTCGTGCTAATGCCATTCACTCGCTCAATAACATGCACTGCAATTGGAAAAGGCACCTCAAGCCTTTGATCCGTCAACTACTCTTTGAAAATAATATTCGGGTGCAGGTAGAAGCTGCACGGTTTCTGTGGGAAACCGGTGATCAGCATGAACGGGTAAATAGCTGTTTTAGACACTCAAACAAAGC